>Ga0183095_10565_pt1 | contig 96486 bp, 62 predicted proteins | sample BioMet4_FD_130346 | JGI IMG/M metagenome (GOLD analysis project Ga0183095, IMG submission 130346) | Microbial communities from bioreactor (seeded with sewage sludge) at LBNL, California, USA - Biofuel metagenome 4 (v2) (version 3) | ecosystem: Engineered > Bioreactor > Anaerobic > Unclassified ...
GGCGTACGCGAATGAAGGCCTGGGGGGTGGGATTTACTTCTCCGGGCTGAATATGACGCTGTATGCGGTAACGATTAACAGCGCTCATGCTTATACTACCGGCGGCAACGGTTCGGGCGGCGGCGTTTACGCGGTTGCGTCCGGCACGATCACGGTGACGAACACCACGATCACCAACTGTTCGGCCACGGCCAACGGCGGCGGGATGTACGTCAAAGGCGGAACACTGTCGTTTACGAATACTTCCACTTCGGACATGTATAAGATTCAGTCCAACAGCGCGGCGGTGGGCGGCGGCCTGTATTTGTCGAATACCGCGTTGACGATGAGCAAATACAGTATTCTGGACAACTCGGCAAGTACCTATGCGGGCGGGATCTATCTGAGCGGTTCGTCTTCGGGATCGATTACGCAATCGGTAATCGGCCGGAATACGGCCGGAACTTATGCGGGCGGTATTTATGCGAACGTCTCGGAATTAACTCTGACCAACAGTACGGTCAGTGAAAATAAAGCGGGAACTACCGGCGGCGGCATTTACTTTGACAATGCCGGTTCGCTCTATCTGAATTATTCCACCGTGGCCAATAACATCGCCAGTTATGGCGGCAGCGTTCCGACCAAACCGACCGACGGCGGCGGCGTCTATATGAACCGCGGTTATCTGTTCCTGTATAATACCATTCTGGCTCAGAATTTCTCGGTTTCCACCTCTTCCTCGGCCAGTGACTTGACGCTGGCCAACAGCGCCCAATGGTATGCGTCTTACAGTATTATCGGGACAACGTATAATTCCGATGGAACTCTCCACAAGACGAATTCTTCTACGTATACGAGCATTTACGATGTCACCGGCAATGATTATTACAGCATGGGAACTTATACGGTTTCCGATATCTGCCTCGATACCGAATTGAGCGACAACGGCGGTTGGACTTATACGCTGTATGTCGGCGACGGTATTGCTTATCAGCACGGTCATTATAGCTCCGATGTGGCGTACGACGAACGTGGCGTCAGCCGTTCCACGACCGCCCCGACGATCGGCGCGTATGAACGTTATCTCCGGACCCTGGTTTACGATTATAACAACGGTGGCACCGGGACGGATGATTATACCAAATTCCAGAACTGGTATTATAAGGATGAAGGTGCGACCGCCGGTCGGCTTTCGAGTGACAGCGAACTGAATTTCGAGAAGTTCCCGGATTATACTTATGAAATTGCCGCCAATCTGAATACCAGTGTTTCTACGGCCCTGTGGAAGATTACTTATAAGTCTGTTCTGGTGATTGATTCCAGTGTTACGGTTACGGTTACGGGCAGTACTCTGTCGGCCCGTCTTGGCGAGACCGCTTACAGTACTACCAGCAGCGATTATGAAACCATGCTCGATGGGACGTTGAGTATCGACAGTACCGGGTTCTGGGCCGGTGTGGGCAGCAGCGTCTGGAACGGCACCATTACCGTTCTCGGCGGTTTCTCGCTGTTGACGAATACGGTTATGCCACTGACTTCCGCCACGTTGACGCTGACTTCCGCTACCGTCAGCGGCACAACGCAGAACGCGTCGTTGACGATTTCCACTACCAACTTCCAAGTCAGCGAAAACGCGCTTCGCAACCTCAGTTCCGCCACTACCGTCACGTATGATGCGACCAGTGCGCAAAATGTGATTGCGGTTTACGATGATAGCAGTGCGGCAACGCCGACCAGTATCGGCTACGGCAGCCTCTATCTTGACGGCTCGGCCAAGACTGTGGTCACGACGACCGATCCCGCGGAAACGGCGGCCGCCGGAAATCTGATTGTCAAAGGCAACCTGGAAATCGGAATCAATGCCTACGCGGCTTCGGTAACGGCGAATACAATGAACGTAAGCGGTGATTTCGCCGTCGGCAATACGACGGTCGATGATCAAACCACGATTTCGGTGGCCGGAGACTGGATTTTCGCCGGAACCAACTTCAATGCCGGCAACTATACCAATTTCATCTTTAACGGGACGGCGGCGCAAACGCTGAACAACGGCGGTGTTACTTTCGCGGTCAACAGCATAACGCTGGATAACACCAGCACCAGCATCGACACGGCCATCCTGTCGGTGCTCAGTTCCGTAACCGTCAATTCGTTTACTTTCACGAACGGCATCAACGGTCTGGTCGTACTGGATTCCACTTCCCGGTCGACGACGTTTACCGTGACCGGCACGATTGCCAATATGCACGGCAATGATGCGACCGACGCGACCCGGCGTTACTTTGTAACGACCTACAGTGATTTGACCGGGTATTCTGCCACGCTGGATGTTGTGGCGGCCAACTATACCGAAACGGCGCCGCTGGTGGTCGGGGTGGAAATCAGCAGCGGGGTTTACGGCTGGACGTCTTTCTATTTTACGAACTATACGGGTATTGCTTCCGACGTGACGATCCGGATGATCAACGGCGTGGCCGGTGTGATTGGCGATAATGCCAACGGTGTTTTGAACGCGACCTGGATCATCAATGAAAGTCAGGTTGACGCGGCGACTTTTACCTTTAATTTGGTGAACGAATCCGCCAATCTGCGCGGCGATTATTTCGATCAGAATGTAGCCCAATTCCATTACAGCACGAATGATGCCACTTGGTCTTTGTCTACTGACTGGAGCGGCGGCGGTACTGGCAAGGGACCGTACTTCTACGTCGGCAACAGCGTCTATATGGTGGAAAATAATTACGATGTCGGCGATAGCGGCTATAATGCTTACTCTTTGCGCTATCAGATCAATCAGGTGATTGCTGATGGCGGTTACGGTGTTGTCGTGTTTGACAACGCTTCTGCCGATTTTGCCACCGGTGCGGATGTGCAATTGCATTACGCATTATCCATCAGCGGCCAAGAAGCCGGGGAAGAAATTCACCTTTCGATCTTCGGACTGACCAATGGCTATCAGACGGTGGTGGAAACGGCGTCGGATTATTCCATGACTTATAATAGTACGACCTACAATGCGTTGTTGACCATCGGATCTTCTCCCTCCGATACTTATTCGACCACCGTCGGCCTGTACGATACGACTTGGAAATATACGGTTACCGGGGTGGCCGCCACGGCAGTGATCACCAACTACGGCTCGCTCAACCTGAGTAACGGCTACAGTACTACCGGCAGTTATGGCGTAGAAGTGTTGAAGAACGATGCGGCGACGTACACGATCTCCAATGCGGGTACCGTGACGGTGTTGGAAGAATCGACGCTGGGGTTGAACGGTACTGCCTCCGGCACGGATTTTGTCTATGAAGTGTCCAGTACGCTGAAATATCTCAGCGGGACGATTACCGTAACCGGGACTTCGGCGGAATTGTCTTCCTCGCTCTATAATTTGACGGTTGCCGCCGGCGCGGATGTAACCTTGGAAAAAGCGGGCACGGCGCTGAACGCCGTTGATATCGAAGGAACGTTGACGGTCAACAATGTCTCGTTTACGGCAACGGGAGTTACGACTGGGGCCGGTACGTTGGATGTCAGTGGTACCGGACATTATACCGCGAAGAGCAATTTCAGCATTACCGGTTATGTTGCGTTGACGGATACGGCGGTTCTGGAACTGCAGGGCGACAGCAACCAGCTCGGGGCGGAAACCGACGGTTTCTCTTCGACTACTGACGCGACGGTGATTTATGACGGCGGCGCCAGTCAGATGGCCGACCAGTATGCCCGGACTTACGGGAATCTGCAGGTCGGGACCAGTTCGATCACCACGACCAATCTGACGCTGAGCGGGCTGACCACGAAAGTAATGGGGAACCTCGCCTCTTATGCGACGATTACGGCGGTTGACAACGGCATCCTGGAACTCTGGGGCGCGTCCAATCGCTTCAACAGCTTTACGGCCAACCGGTCGACGGTTAAATACCTTGGCACCAGTACGGCAACGACCGAAATCGACGGCACGGTGACCTACTACAATCTGGTTATCGGAAACGAAAGCACGTCGACCTCGGTAACCAAGACCCTGACCACGAATTTGACCGTAACGCATGACTTTACAATCGAAGACGCGACGGTATTGGCAACCGACAATTCCGGTGTCACCATCAAGGTCGGCGATGCCTCTGCGGCGTCCCTGACGGCTTCGGCCGCCGGAACTTTCTACCTGAAAGGGACCGGCAATCTGAGCTTGGCGGCCAACGATACGTTGGAAATCGGCGGACTGGTGGACTTCTCCGAAGTAACCCAGAACGTTACGTTCGGCGGCACGGTGAAATATACCTATGCCGGCGGAACAACCACAATTCAAGAGATCCAGGGGACGGTCAATTCCCATACGGTGACGTACAACAACTTGACGATCATCGGCGGAGACAAAAAACTCGACGGCGATGTGGCGGTGAGCGGGCAATTCAGCTTTGACAGTTCGCTGACGCTTCAGCGGATGTTCGCCACGACCATGTCGACGCTTTCGATTACCGGTGCGACCATCGGCAACATGACCGCGCCGACCGATACGCTGACCAGTGCATCGGCGGACTATACGACCGGCCGGTATTTCATTGCCGACAGCAATTCCGGCAATTACGCCGGATATGTCACACTGGTGCTGTCGGCCGAACAGACCGGCCGGAATCTGATCGTCGGGGCGTTGTATGACAGCAGCAGCAGCAAAGCCTGCTGGATTTCGCTGGATTTCGCCAATACTGCCACTGCTACGAACACGATCACCATCAACGTCCATTACGGCGTGACCAGCAGTGCCACGATTGCTCATGAAGACTGGATCGTCAACATGACGCTCTCGATCACTGCGAAGCTTGCTTCCTTTGACATGACATTTGAAGCTGCGTCCGCCACGGTTGGCGGTTCGGCCATTAACCAGTACAGTCTGCTGATGTCCGTCTACTATTATGATACTTCCACCCTCATCCCCACCTGGACGGTGGACACCAGCCCGTATTACCATGAGGGCAACAAAACGGATTACTTCTTCGGCATCGGGATTTCTTCCGAAGGCGGATTGGTGGTAACCACGGCGACAGACAACGTCAAGGGTTCGTTGCGGTGGGCGATTCAGGCGGCCAACTTCCTGAGCGCCAATGTGGATTCCAGTGCGGTTTATGAAATTACTTTCTCGGAAGACGTCTTCGATACGGCGACGACGATTACGCTGGCATCCGAACTGACGGTTACCAGCAACGTGGAAATCGTCGGACTGGGCACCGACCTGATTACGGTGACTTGCGCCGGCGACCGGATTTTCTACGTGAACGACAACGATGCCGGAACGTCGCTTTCGGTTTCGATCTCCGGGTTGACGTTGAAAGGCGGCAATGCCAATGGTTCCAGCAACAATGCCGGATACGGCGGGATCATTTACAACGCGGAAACCTTGAGCCTGACCAATGTGGAAATCGAAAACGGGATTGCCGATTACGGTGGCGGGATTTATAACGCGGCCGCAGTTACCAATAAGAGTGTGGAAGCCGTCCTCTATACGTTGAATGTGACGATCACCGGTTGTGAAAACGGCGGGATTTACAACGCCGGTTCGATGATCCTTTACAATACGACAGTGGCGTTCAATGGTACGACCGTTTTGACGACCGGCGCCCAGACGGCGCAGATTTATACCACCAGCGGCAGCGACAGTGAGTTGTTCAACTGTACCGTCTATGCCTCGACCTATTCCAACTATGCCATTTATAATGATGATTCCACGAATACTTTGAGCGTCAAGATGTCCCTGGTCTACGGGGACACAAAGAATCTCAGTACCACCGGCAGCAAGAGCTCGGTATTTATTGCCGAAGGGTCCGCCAGTACGTATTTCGTGGATACTACGGCCGTGCAGGACAACGGCGGCTGGGTTAAGACCATGGCCACCACCGGCAGCTTCTCCGGCACTACCACGTTGACTTACAGCGACGGGTCTTACAACTACGACGCCCGCGGCTATCTGGTTAACGGCACTCATGACGTTGGCGCCTATGAATATCAAGGCTACGTGGCCTACAATACTTCGACCAATGCCTATTATTATAATCTGGCGTCCGCCATCACGGCGGCCACCAGCGGACAGACGATCCAACTGGTCGATACCCGCATTCTGCTGACGACCGCGCTGACGATCACGAAGGACATTACCATCGAAGGCAGCGACGAATATACGACCGTGCTCGCAGCGGCAACCGGTCTGGATGCCAGCATGATTCAGATCGGCAGCGTTGACCCGCTTACCGGAGTAGTAGTGGCTCCGGCGGTCTACCTGACCGAATTCGGGATTCATGCCGGGACGACGGCGGCCGATACGGCGGCAATTACCAACTACGGCAGCCTCCAGCTGTATAAGATGACGGTGCTCGGCAATACGACCTTCGGCAGTGAAGGCAGCGCCATTTATAATGCATTGTCCAGTGCGTTTGTCTCCGTCGAACGGTCGATGGTGTCGGGCAACTCCTCCACGACCAGTTATGTGATCGACGGTCAGACGACCGAACCGACTGGCGATATCACGGTGGATTATAACGGTTCAACTCATACCCTGACGGAATGGACCTCCGGGGCGTTCTCCAACAAGTGGTATTTTGACAGCGTTACCAAAACCCTGTATATCAATCTGACGCTGGACGACGGAACGGTGGTGGACTTTACTACCGCCAGCACGACGGTCTATCTGAATTCCGGGTCGGTTGTTTATTCCGATACGACGGATTTCAGTAAAACTGCCAGTGTCGGCGCGATTTATAACGTCGGGACGTTGACGGTAACGGATTCCACGCTGGAAAACAATACCACGACGGGCAACGGCGGGGCCATCTACAACACCTCGACCGGTGCGGTGACGATTACCGACAGTACCCTGAACAACAATACCGCGACCGGCAACGGCGGGGCGATCTATACCGCCGGTACCCTGACGGCGAAAAACACCACGATTTACGGCAATACCGCGACGCTCGGCGGCGGGCTCTATGAAGCCAGCGGCACGGTGACGCTCGTCAACGATACCATTGCCTACAATACCACCACCACTTCCGCCACGGCCAGCGGCGCCGGGGTCTATGTGGCCGGCAACAGCAGTACGATCAACGTCTACAACACGATTATCGCCTATAATACCAACGATGCCAACAGCAGCGACGATCTCTATCTGAGCAGTGGCAGCACGTACACGATCAGTCAGAGTACCAATATTATCGGCATCTACAGTACGACTTCCACGCTGGGGACGACTAATTACTCCACCGGCTTCAGTTATTCTACCAATTCTCTGTTTGCCTCCTCTTCCCTGGCGGACAACGGCGGCTGGGTTCGGACTTTGGCGCTGGCATCCGACAGTGTGGCGATCAATAACGGCGACAGTACGATGGGTATTTCTGCCGACGCTCGCGGCTATCTGACGAACAGTGTCCGCGATATCGGCGCCTTTGAATATAACGGCTATGTCGGTTATTATATCGACAGCAATGGCGATTCCGTTTACATTTATAATATTGCGACCGCGTTGAGTATTCTTTCTCAAGATGGTTCCAGTTCGCAACACGGCGGCAGTATTTATTTGATCAACAGTCGGATTCTTGCCTATGATCTTTCGGTTAAAGCTTATTATACCGATGACAACAGTAATTTAGTCGCACTGACGATTACGATTTACGGCAGTTCCGAAGGCGGGACGGTGATCAGTGCCGGCAAGAAAGGACGGATTTTTACCGTTACCAGTTATGCGGTGGGCGGGACGCTGGCGCTGAACAACGTGACGCTGTCCGACGGCTATGCCGCGATTAAGCTCAATCCGATTTCTTCTTCGAGCAGTACCAGCACGGCCAGCGCGGCCGGGTACGGCGGCGCGATTTTGAACGTCGGCGGTACGGTTTCGCTGACGAACTGTTCGGTCATCAACAACCATGCGGATAAATCGGGCGGGGCGTTCTATACCAGCGACTTGGTTTATACTTCTTCCTCGGGTTCCGTGACCATCGCCGGAGCGTTGAAGCTGACGGATTGCTACGTTGCCAATAACTTCGCCTCGATCTCGGGCGGGGCGATTGCCGGCGGCAGTGCCATGTCGGCGGTGACGATTACGGAGTCTACGCTCTATCGCAATACCGCCGGGGTGAACGGCGGGGCCATCGCCTATACCGGCAGTAATGCGTTGACGGTTACCAGCAGCACCATTGCCTACAACCGGACCATTACCGGGTACGGCGGCGGGATTTTCACAGGGTCTTCCGGAACGTTTACGACTGGCAATGACATTATCGCTCACAATACCCAGAGCTTCAATCCGGATCGGACCTGGGAAATCGAAACCGAAATTCTGTCCGGAACCGGTGCTCCGGCGAAGACCCTCGGGACGGTGGGCGATACCTACATCGATACCGATACCACTTCTGCCACTTACGGCCACTGGTACATCAAGAGCAGCAGTGGATGGGAGGACCAGGGTACTCTTGCTTCCACTGATAAGATTAGTTACACTAGCGGTACTGCCATGCCTGTCTCTACCGACGGGAAGAAGGGCGATATCTATGTGTGCATGGCCGGTACACTTGCTTACTTCTATGTCAAGACATCCTCGACTACGTGGACTCAATTCCAGTTTATTTCGTCCCTGACAGTAGGTACGGAGTCCCCGACGAACTATGAAACCGACAACTCGCTGGTCACCACGACCTATTATCTGGATAAATCTTCCGGGATCGTTTATACGAAGACTTCCGGATCTTGGGTGGAAGTCAGCGAATACAGCAACGCCGTAACGCCATCCGCCATCACCACCGGGACCGGAACGCCGACCACGATCGGAACCAACGGCGATTATTATGTCGATACGACCACCGGCTATCTCTATGTCCAGATCAACGGCGCCTGGAAAGTTCAGACCGGCGATACGTATACCTGGGTGACGGTCGCGACCGTGCCGGGCGCCGGGTCCAAAAAAGTGGAAATGGATTATTACTATTCGTCCGGCAGTTTCTCCGACAGCGGTTACAACCTGGTGGAATCCCAGAGCGGGATTTGGAGCAGCAGCACCACGACGTTCTACGGCGAAGAAACCTGGGATACCACGACGGGTAAAGTTTCTACCGACAAACACGACTTGTTGACGGCGGAATATGCGATTAAAACAGTGGGGCATACTTACGATCATATCGTCTCCGGCGACAGCATGGGCGACATTTTCATCGCCACCGGAGTGGCGGCCGACAACGGCGGCTGGGTCTATACCCTGGCGCTGAGTCAGAACAGTATCGCCATCAACGCCGGGAGTGGCAGTACGGCCGATGCCCGCGGTTATCTGGCCTACGGTACCTGCGATATCGGGGCCTACGAACTCAACGGGATTGTGGCTACGGTGAACAGCGTGGGGTACAGCAGCATTCAGGCGGCTATCAACGCCGCATCGTCCGGCGATACCATCACCTTGATTTCTTCGCGGATTCTGGAAAGTAACATCAAAACCGCGATTTCAATTACGTTGTCCGGTGACAGCGGCACGGTGATCGACGGCGGCCATCTGGGCCGGATTTTCACCAACAAGAGTGCTTCCGCAACGGTCAATATTACCGGGGTGACTTTCACCGGCGGTTTTGCGATGAAGTCTTCGCTGGATACCAATTCGACTGCCGGCAACGGCGGCGCCATCTACAACGCCGGCACCATGGTTATGACCGACGTTCAAGTTCTGGATTCTTTCGCGGAAGGCTCCGGCGGCGGGATCTACAGCGGCAAGAGTCTGACGATCAATACCGGCAGTTTGACGACATCGTCCCATCTGTCCCTGCTGGCGGATAATACGGCGTTGGGTTCCGGCGGTGCGATTGCGGCGGTGGGATCGTTAACGATTCTGGGTACTGCTTTGAGTGATACGACCTATGCTTTGTCCTACAACATGATTCAAATCGCCAATAACGTGGCCGGCAACAGCGGCGGGGCGATTTCCCTGCAGGGCAACGGTTCGATCCGCTACGTCTATGTCTATGGCAACCAGGCGACCAACGGCGGGGCGTTGATGTTGACGGGTTCCGGATATTCCTCGACGGTCCAGGACTTCTACTTGGACCGGAACATCGCCTACAATCAGGGCGGTGCGATTTATGTGACGAATTACGGCAGTTTGACGGTGATCGGAAACCTGAATATCGGCACCGATAGCGTGATCTACAATGCCGAAATATTCCGGAACTATGCAACCAACGGCGGCGGTGCGATTTACTTCGCCAATTCGGTCAACCTGACGATTACTGGGATTGAAGGCGATACTCGGACCGGTGTGGCCCTTTACTACAATAAGACCTATGGTGACGGCGGCGGGATTTACTTCCTCAATTCCAACAATTTGACCTTGGGTCATTATGTCAGCGTTAGTAGCAATTACGCCTGGGGCAATGCCAACTTGAGCGGCAGTTCGACGGCCTCGGATCCCGGTTATGGCGGCGGGATCTATTTTGTCAATGGCAATGTGCTGTCCTCGGTTTTCAACAATTCCATCAGTTACAACTACGCCGGCTCCTCCGGCGGCGGGATCTATATGCTGAACGGAGCGGAATTTTCAACCGCTTGCGAGACTTCGATTTCCAGCAACCATGCTGGCGTAGAGCTGTATACGGGCAGTTTAGGCTCGTCTTACTATGATTACACGGAAGCGGAAGATGCCAACGGTGGTGGTCTCTATTTGCAGAACGTTACGACGGTGGCGATCGACTATACGACGATTTCCGGCAACTATGCCTCCGGTCACGGCGCCGGTATCTATTTGTATAACTGCACGAATATCACCCTGACCGATACGGAAGTGCACGGTTCGTGTGGGGATACGTCGACGCTTTCCGATTTTGCGGAAGGCATCTATATTTACAGCGACAGTTCGGTGAGCCCGGTGGTCTCGATCAGCACCAGCAGCATCAACGATTCTTACGGCACCGGGATTTGGATGAACAAGGGATCGTTGACGTTGATCGATGTGACGCTGGGTGAAAACGGTCAATCCGGGACGGCAACCGCCGGCGGGCTCTACCTCGGCCAGGGGACCCTGACCATGAATTACTGCTCGGTGGTGAATAACGTTGGTACGTCGGCCTATTCGCTTTATATCGGTGATCTCGGCACGGTGACCATGTCGATCAAGAACAGCATGATCGTCAATACCAATACTTCCGTGACCGACGTTTGGCTGACCGCTAACGTTACCGTCAGCTCCAGTTCCTACAACATCTTTGAAAACTACTACCATTATAGAGACAACGGCTCTAAACTGGCCGGTTCGTTCTCGCGGGCGATCTACAATAATCTCGGCGTGGTCGCCGGGGCGCTGGACGGCAATCATAATATTGTCGGGTATGACCTGATTTTGCCGGATGGTACCACGTATGCTACGGCCATTGCCGAAAACCTGTGGCTCGATACTCTCCAGTACCAGGCCAACTATCGGACCCGCGCTTACGGGTTCGTTTCCGCCAACAGTATTGCCTATGGGTATTATACCGGAACGACGGGAACGGCCGGCACCGGTTACACCCGGGCCGGGGCGATCGACAGCACGGTCAATTACGACCAGCGCGGCAACCTCCGTACCGGCGTCACCGTGTCGGTGGATACCAATACCAGCAGCAGCACTTACGGTCAGACGCTGTACACGTATTACAAGTACGTGAGCGGTTCCTGGACCAAGTATGTGGTGGCGGAAGACGGTACGGTCACCACCTCCAGCGGTACGCCGTCCGGTACGAGCATCGGTTCCTTCGAACCGTTGTTCTACGTCACGGTTACTTCCAAGACCGATAATTCCGGTACCGGCAACATGTACAACATTATTTCCACCAGCAAGGATGCGAATAACAGCCGGTTCGATGCCGCCTTGACCGACGGCAGCGGCATTACGTTGCGGGAAGCGGCATTCTGGATCGACAGTTACAGTGCCGATGCCGTTTACAACGGAACTTATGATACCAGCACGTCGTATGGTAGTTATACCAGCGCAGAGATTAAGGCGCAGTTCGACAGCAGCCGCTATGTGAAATTCTCCAGTACGGTGTTTACCTCGACGGGTACGAATACCATCACCTTGAGCTACGGCGAAATTCTGCTGACCAAAAATATTTCGATCAGCTGCACGCCGGGCACCGACGGTTATACTTCCGACAGCATTTACTGGCTGCAGAGCAGCAGCGCCCGGGTCACGGTGGACGGAGCCAGTACTTCCCGCGTCTTTGCCTCGACAACTTCTTATAACGGAAGCATCAATGTTTCGCTCAATAACTTGACGATTACGAATGGTTTTAGTTCGGGCGCGCTTACCGGCGTGAACCTGCATGCGTCCAACGGCGGCTATGGCGGCGGCATTTATAATGCCTCCGGAGTAACCATGACGTTGAATAACGTTGTCGTCTCGAATTCGACGGCGAGCAATGCCGGGACCTCAACCAGCAGCAGTGGTTTGGGCGGCGGTATTTACAACGCCGGTACGATGTACGTCAACGATTCGACCATCAGTGATAACACTGCAATCGGAACTTTAACGAAAACTGGTGTGAATTATGTTGGCTTGGGGGGCGGTATTTACAACATCGGTACGATGGTTATTTCCAGTTCGCTGGTCAGCGGCAATACCGCGACTGGTTTCAATTATTCAACCAGTTCTTCCAACAGTACGACGGTCGGCAACGGCGGCGGTATTTACAATAAGTCCGGTACGTTGACGATTAAAAACAGTACGATTACCACCAACACGCTCAACGGATCTGCCAATCGTGCCGGCTCGGCGCTCTACTCGCAGAGCGGCACGGTCTATTTGTTCAACGATACGATCATTTACAACACGGTTTCGGCCGACCAGGCAAGCGGCGACAACATCCCGACCAGTATTACGTATCGCGGCAGTGCGGTGTACTTCAGCAGTAGTACGACGGCATATCTGTACGACGACATTATTGCCTTGAACAATGCCGGCGGTACTTCTATTAGTTACCATGACGTCTATGTGGAAAGCAGCACGAAGCTGTACGAAGGATATAATATCGTCGGCAATGCCCGCGGCAGCGGCAGTACCTTCAGCACGGCCAACGGCGATATTCTCGGGCGGACTTCCGACGGTACGGTTTCCGGTTTGTCGCTGTCGAACACGCTGGCCTATCTCGGGGGCAAGACCAAGAGTTATCGCGTTCTCTCCGACGATACGGTTTGCAGCAGCGGCGTAGAACTCGGTACTTACGATGGCGGTTATGCATATGGCATTTACGATACTACGTCGCACACTTGGAGTTGGTACGATACCAAGACGAAGACGCTTATCGATACTACGACTTCTCTGGTTACCGCAATGCTGGGCGACCAGCGGATTTCCGCCGCTCAATATACGACGGCGTCCGACGCCGGTAACGCTCCGTGGACGGCCCGGACCACAATCGGGTCTTACGAACACGTCACCCAGGTGACGATTACCATTACCGGCACGGCCAGCATCGACGATCCGGTGGCGGTTTCCGGGGATGTCTACTATGATTTCACCAACAATTATACCGGCTGGTTTACCAGTGTCCGTACCGCGGCATATCTGACGGACGATTACATTAAGTCCGATGGCTCGACGGTTCCCGGAATCGTGACGATTAAGGCGGCTGAAGGGGGTTCCGGTATCCTGCATTTGGTCTACGGTGCGATCACCGTCGGTACCGGGATCAACGTGGTTGGGTATTCCACCGATTCGATTACGATCGACGGCAGCAATTGCGACCGGATTTTCACCATCAACTCGTTCTGTCAGGGTACGGTTTCCGTAACCTTGGAAAACCTTACCTTGCAGAATGGTTATGCGTCCAGCGCCAAGAACGATTATTATATCGACACGGCGACCGGCAATCTCTATCTGCGGGCCGGGTCCAGTTGGATTCTGGTGGGCAACTGCGAACTGCCCTCCACTTACACGACCGGTACGTCGGCTCCGAGCAGCACCCCGACCACCAATGCGTATTATCTCGATACGTCCACCGGGACGATTTATCAGTACAATGTGTCGTCGGCTTCCTGGAGTACGGTCCGGACGACCGGCGCCATGACCAAGGGCTACGGTACGCCGACGAATACGCCGGTCACCGCCAATGGCGATACGCTCTATTATTACGATCTCTCGTCCGGTTCGGTCTATTATTACAGCACCACGAGCAAAGCCTGGAGCGTGATCAACACGACCGCCAATCTCGAAAGCACCTATAATTCGGCCCTGACCTCCGGTACTACGGCGCCGACGGACAGCTCCGGCGGCAAAGCCGGCGACTATTACGTCAATACCCGTACCGGCAAAGTCTATCAGATGCTGGCCGATGGCACTTGGAGCAACATTGAAACGTTGATCAGCTATGCGACGCAGACGGTTTATACGGGAACGTCGACCCCGCTGGACACGACCGGCAACAACGGCGATATCTATGTCGTGGTCAACAAATCTTCTTCGCTGAACGGCAATGTTTACCAGAAGGTTTCCGGCAGTTGGACTCTCACGGAAAACTTGATCGGCTCCACCAGTAGTCAGCACGTGCTGGCCGCTTCCGGTACGCCGGCGGTGACTGCCGGCAACGGCGGCGCGGTCTTCTCGAATGAAAACCTGACGCTGCTCAATGTCACCGTCATCAATAACACGGCCACCAATGACGGCGGCGGGGTCTATGTCTCCGGCGCCAATCTGACGGTCGAAAACGGGTCGGTCTTCTACGGTAATACCGCGGCCGGCAGCGGCGGCGCCATCGCCATCGACGGCGGCACCCTGACCATTGCCGGGGCGTCTTCGACGGCCAGTGGAACGACGACCTATGAATATATCTGGATCGGGACCGCCAGCAAGGGGAACACCGCGGCGGTCGGCGGCGGGATCTACGCCGTCAACTCCACGGTTGACATTATGCTGGCAATGGTAGAAAACAATACCGCCGGTTACGGCGGCGGGATTGCCCAGGTCGGCGGTACTTTGACCGTAACGGAATCTGAAATCATCAACAATGCGGCCACCAGCTACAGCGGCGGCGGTATCTACTTGAGCAGCGTTTCGGAAGCCGATATTATTGAAAGCACCATCGCCAACAATACGGCGGTGACTTACGGCGGCGGTATTTATGGTAACGCACAGATTTTGAACGTCACCAACAGCACGATCAGCGGCAACACCGTCGGTCAGTTGGGCGGCGGTATCTACTACAACGGCAGCGGGACGCTGAACCTGACTTATGCCACCATCGCCAACAACGTGTCCGGCACCAAATCGACCACGACTTACAACGGCGGCGGGGTCTATCAGGTTAGCGGTACGATCAATATGATTGATACCATTATTGCCAACAACTATCACTTCTCGGTGGCCGATGCCTACCGCGACGACTATTACGCCACTGGCACCGCGACAAAGGGTTCGGTCACTTATAACATCGTCGGCGTAACCAATACCACTTCGCAGAGTTGGTTCACCGCCTCTGCGACCAATCTGGTTTACGGGCGTGATTTCAGTGACTTCACGGTCGTCGGATTGAGCACGGTGCTCGAATCCCTCGGCGGGCCGACCCGGACGCTCTGGATCAACAACACCAGCATCGCCATCGGTGTCGGGGTTGCGGTTGCCGGGATCACCACCGACCAGCGCGGCGTGTCTCGTAAGAGCACTCCGACCATCGGCGCCTATGAAAAGAACGTTATCACATATGTGTTTACCGGCTTGAATGGTACAGTTCCGGTTTCCGATGTCACCGATGTCAGCAATTGGACGATTTCCGGCGGAACGGATCATCCGACCGGTTTCAACATCGCCGATGCGATTTATGAAATCAATATCGCAACTGGTGGCGACAATGGAGTGATTGCCTCTGGCACTTGGAACGTCGGCTATCATTGCTCGGTCGATATCGTTGAAGGGTCGTTGACGGTTTCCTCCGGCGCCACGCTGGCGGCCCAGGACATTACGGTGGAAGGATACGGAGCCAGCCAGTTGACGATTTACGGGACGGTTACCTACAGTAATGACCGGATCGATTCCTCGCTCTCCAGCCTGAAACTGAAGAATTACGGGACGCTGGAAATTGCCACGGCTGACAAAAACATCGCCAATATGACGATTACGATTGATAACGATGATACGGCTGTGATTTACGACTGGACCGGCTCGACCGCGACGAATCAGCAGACCGTGCGGAACCTGAACTACGATAGTCTGATCATCGGCACGTACATGACCGGTACTCCGGTGTACGCCCAGATGAAAGAGGATATCACGGCCGGCGCTTTGTTCGTCCGTAACGGTGCGACTCTTGATGCGCTTACCTATCAGACTTATCTGACGGTGGACCATAATCTGACGATGGTTGGCAACGGTTATCTGAATGGGTATGACATCCAGGTTGACGGTTATATTGCTACGGAGCTTGGCTCTGCCACGACCGACGCTACAGTTAGCGCCGCTCATTCGCTCGTTGGCAGTAATGGTTACACCAGCGGTCTGGTTATTACCTTGGGGACTGATTCCGGAAGGTTGACTATTAATACCGTGAACCGTAACATTACGCTTAATGATGCCTCAATGACCGCTGGCGACTACTTTACTGTTGACAATTTGACAGTGGGTACTGGGTCGACTCTCAAACTTAAGACTGCGGGAACGCTGACGACGAACGTTACAACGTCACATTCATCCAATATTGACGGGAATTTGTGGTTGAACGGTGCGGCCTTGGTGATTAATGACGCCTACTTCAATGCCTGCGATATGTTAACGCTGGATGGGGCCTTGACTCTGACCAACGATTCTCATATCGAATCGCAGGGGTTGACGCTGGCAGGAGTTACGACTCTGCAAAGTGGCAGTTCGGAAATCACGATCAATGTGGAAAAAGATGTCAACATCAACAGTCAAGTCATTGGCAATGGGGTTGATTTCAGGTTGATTTCCCAAACCGGAAATGTTCAAGTGCTTAATGCCGGCAATATCGGAAACCTTACGATTACTGCGGCGCAGAAGGTTACGCTGGAAAACGTTACCAGTGCGACTCTGAACGTCGACAGCGGTGTCGATCCCTACGGTATTTACCTGACCGGAGTGGTTACAGTTGCCGGACAAGCTAACTTCCATAATGATGCCATCAAAGTTGCCGGTACGGCCTCGGTAACGGCGGCGACGCTGACCGACTTCGGCAGCATTGATGCCGACCCCAATTCCACCGTCAGCAATTCGTTGTCGTTGATACAGACGGCGGTGGGCGCGTTGACGCTGGGTTATATCGGAAATATTAATTCCAACCTGAGTTTCTCGGCGACGGTCAATGGTACTCTCACTATTGATACTGCTACTTTAAAGGGCAACCTGAGTGTAACGGCCACTTCCGCCAGCATTAATACGCTGACCATGAGCGGCAGTTCGGCTCAGACCGTGAATGTGGCGGTTACCGGTGGTACGGGCCGATTGATGGTTGGCAGCATTACCGACAACAATACCAGCACCAGCGGCGGGGTGTGGATCAACAGCGGCAGCGTGGAAGCGACGAACTTCACGTTCGACAGCGGCGCCACCAACCTCTATCTGGGGAATGGCAATCTGTACCTGGTCAATGATTTCGATTTGACGGCCACCCAGTACATCGAAACCGTCGGCAACGGGATGTTATACCGGACGGCAGATACGGCCGGAGCGCGGTATCGGATCGGGACGGGCAGCGGTTATGCAAATGTCTATTTGACCTCGGCGGTAACCGATAGTACGAACTGGATCGGACTGCGGACAACGGATGGTATCGCGGCTCACAACTACTACCGTCCGACGAACAATATCCGCGGTCTGGCGGATACGGTAGCGGCAACTTTCACGTTGTCCACTAATACGGCGGTAACGGCGGCAGTAGGTGCGACGACGCTGGCGGGGAACAATTACGACGGCAGCAACACCTCTTACGCCTACAACGGCAGTAAATGGGTGCAGAGAAGTTCGCTGAGCAACGGGCAGTTCATGATCGGGAATACTTCGAACATTGACTTCCGCGCTCAGGGCGTGCTCGACTTCCCGACCGAAGGCTGGTTCATCCAGAACGTCGACAACCATATCGACTGGACGACGCAGACCGAAGACGAACAGGAAGAAATGCCGGGCGCTTATGTGGTGCCGGAAGTTCAGATCCATCCGGACGTCTTCAGCATTACGCCGGAACCGTTCTCCGGATTCTCGCTGATCGGCGAAGGCGGCGATATCCTCAATCATGTGGAAATCATGCCGCTCTACGGTGAAAACGGCGTCAATCCGTATGAAGAAGATGAAATCGACGTTCTGGGCGACGGTTTGTTCGGCGGTTACGATTACGATTACGACCGTCCGTTCGAACAGGAAATGGGCGCGCTCAACGGCGGCGAAGAATTCGCCGGCTACGACGAGCTCGATCAGATCTCCGGACGGCATGCGTCCTTCCGGACGGCCTACGATCAGATGTTGGATGACGTGCTGGCCGGCTAAGCGTAAAAGTTTGACGGTCGTTCGAAAAACGGACGACCGTTCTTTTTTGCGCTTTGAGGTTTTGCGGAGTTGTGTTATAGTATTGAGGTTTTTTTGTCGAGCGGGAAATAAACCGGCTATATGCCATCAACGTTGCAGGAGATTATTATGGCGGAGAAAGAAATTTTCGCGGACGGTATCGGACAGATTCATTTTGCCGGCGGCATGGTCCGTTATGACTTCATGACGCTGCAGCCGAATCCCAACGGCGGCGATCCCACGATTGAATACAAAGAACGGGTCATCATGCCCCCGCAGGGTTTTCTGAATGCGTTTCAGTCGATGCAGAACCTGATCGACAAACTTCTGGAAGCCGGCGTGCTCCAGAAGAACCCGAATGCGCCTGCCGCCAAGAAATAATTGGCGTTTTTGCGTCATTCCGGCGGAAGAGAAATCTCTTCCGCCTTTTTTTTGCCCGCAAGACCGCTTTTTTCCGGGCCTGCCGCTGGAAAAAAGCGGGAAGCGATGGCATTGTTTAGATTGTTTGTTGGTAAATTCCGCAACTTTCCCGGAGCGATATGGACGAATCCAGTTTGACGCCGATGATGAAGCAGTATCGGCAGATGAAAGCCGACATTCCTGCCGACGCGGTGCTGTTGTTCCGTCTGGGCGACTTCTATGAAATGTTTTTCGAAGACGCCAAGCGGGTCAGCGAACTGCTGGGGCTGGTTTACACCCAGCGGGCAGGGGTGCCGATGTGCGGTTTTCCGTATCATGCGCTGGAAGTCCATTTGCCCAAACTGCTGGAATCCCGGGTTAAAGTGGCGATTGCCGACCAGATGGAAGATCCCCGGTTGGCGAAAGGCATTGTCAAACGCGAAATCACCCGGATCATTACGCCCGGAACGGTGACGGATTCCAACGTCCTCGAGCCGGAACAGAACAATTTTCTGGTCGGCCTGATGCGCGGCAAGGACCGCTACGGGCTGGCCTGCCTTGAAGTCAGCACCGGCGAATTCAAAGTCACCGAGCTGGACATCGCCGATGAACTCGAAACCGAATTGCACCGTCTCGGCGCCCGCGAATGTCTGATTCCATCCTCGCTGCATCAGGAGTGGAGCCGCGACCAGCGTTTTCCCTATACCGCCGATAAAATTCTCTGGACGCCGTTGGACGACTGGATTTTTGCCCGGGATGCCGCCACCGAATTGCTGCAACGCCAGTTCGGCGTGGCGTCGTTGGACGGGTTCGGCTGTCGCGATCTGCCGCTGGCGGTGGGGGCGGCCGGCGCCGTGTTGCACTATGCCACCGAGACGTTGCGGCTCGCCTCGGGCCATTTCCGGCGGTTATTTGTCTATAGCACCCATAACTGCATGGAACTGGATGCCGCGACCCAGCGCCATCTGGAGCTGGTGGAGCCGCTGCTGGGGCATTCCCGCGACAGCACGTTGCTCAGCGTGATGGACGAAACCGTGACGCCGATGGGCGGGCGGATGTTGCGCGAATGGCTCCAGCGGCCGTTGTTCGATCTCGACGCCATTGTGGCGCGGCACGACGTGGTGGCGGCGTTTCGCGACGATCCGCTGACGCTGGCGGAAATCCGGGAAACCATCACCGGCATTCGCGACCTCGAACGCATTATCGCCCGGCTCAATATCGGCAGCGCCAACGCCCGCGACCTGGTGGCGCTCGGCCACAGTCTGGAACTGTTGCCCGGACTCCGCCAACTGCTGGACGGGTTCGACATCCCGCTGCTGAACGATCTCAAGCTCCGGCTCCATCTGCTGCCCGAAGCCCGCGACCGGATTGCCGCGGCGATTGCCGGCGATCCTCCCGCCCCGCTGACCGATGGCGGCATCATCCGCGCCGGCTACAACAAGGACCTCGACGACTTCCGCAACGCTTCGACCGAAGGCAAAAACTGGCTGGCGTCGATTCAGGTCAAGGAACAGGAACGGACCGGTATCAAGTCCCTGAAAGTGAAATACAATCAGGTGTTCGGCTATTACATCGAAATCAGCAAAGCCAATCTCTCGCTGGCGCCGAGCGACTATATCCGCAAACAGACGCTGGTCAACGCCGAACGCTTCATCACGCCGGAACTCAAAGAACTCGAAAGTAAAATTCTCGGCGCGGAAGAAAAGGCCAAGGCGCTCGAATACCAGCTGTTTCAGGAACTCCGCGAATATCTGCTGCCGTTTACCGCGTCGATTCAGGATACCGCTGCGGCGTTGGCCGCCATCGACGTGCTCGGGGCGCTGGCCGAATGCGCCCGGAAGTATAATTACGTCCGGCCGCATATGACCGACGATCTGGTGATCGACATTCGCGCCGGCCGCCATCCGGTTCTCGACGCCCGGATGCAGAGCGAGCGCTTCGTCCCCAACGACACATATCTGGACGGCGACGACAACCGGATGATGATTATTACCGGTCCGAACATGGCCGGGAAGTCGACTTATATCCGGCAGACGGCGCTGTTGGTGATCATGGCCCAGTGCGGCTCGTTCATTCCGGCCGACGGGGCGACGATTGGTCTGGCCGACCGCGTGTTTTCGCGGGTCGGCGCGTCCGACGACCTGGCCCGCGGGCAGAGCACGTTTATGGTCGAAATGGTGGAAACCGCGAATATTCTCAATCATGCCACGCCGAGAAGTCTGATTATTCTCGACGAAATCGGCCGCGGTACCAGCACGTACGACGGTTTGAGCATTGCCTGGGCGGTGGCGGAATATCTGCACGATACTCCGGACCGTTGCGCCCGGACGCAGTTTGCCACGCATTATCACGAACTGACCGAGCTGGCCAAAACCCGGCGCGGCGTGAAGAATTATAATGTAGCGGTCAAGGAATATGGCGAACAGGTGATTTTCCTGCGGCAGATCGTGCCGGGCGGCACCGACAAGAGTTACGGCGTTCATGTGGCCCGGCTGGCGGGGTTGCCGCAGAAAGTGGTGGACCGCGCCAATGAGATTCTGGAAAACCTGGAAAACAATTCGGTCGGGGAGGCGGGCGCGCCGGCATTGGCGCAGCATCACCGGGTTCAGGATCGGACCGCCGCTTATCGCAGTCGTAAAACCAAAGACCTGCCGCCGGAAGAAGAGTCCGGCGAAATTCAGCCGACGTTATTCTAAGCGATCGTTGAGAGATGTGCGTTCTGCGCCCTTTTCCGTTCGTGATGCGGCTTGCGGATCGGGGGAAAATTTTTCAGGGAAAATAAAAATCGCTTTGGTTTTCTGCCTTTGTGGTGCTATATTCTCGACTAAGCGGGAAAATGAAACGGCTATACAGCCACAACCTTGCAGGAGATTATTATGGCGGAAAAAGAAATTTTCGCGGACGGTATCGGACAGATCCACTTTGCCGGCGGCATGGTTCGCTATGACTTCATGACGCTGCAGCCGAATCCCAATGGCGGCGATCCCACGATTCAGTACAAAGAACGGATCATCATGCCCCCGCAGGGTTTCCTGAACGCGTTTCAGTCGATGCAGAACCTGATCGACAAGCTCCTGGATGCCGGTGTGCTCCAGAAGAACCCGAATGCGCCCGAAGTCAAGAAATAATTGATTCGTTGCGTTATTTCGACGGAAGAGATTTCTCTTCCGTCTTTTTTTTTCTCAAAAGTTTAATCTTTCGTATAAGGAGCTGTTTGAAAATAAACTTTACAAGATGCGTGAATGATTTCGGAATGATTTGGGGAATTGCCGATGCGGCGCATAGCTTCAGCTATGTAACAAATCGGCAAACCACAAAGCAACCGAAAGAAACATGCAGAGGTAAAGATTATTTTTATACAGCTCCTAAGAATAAAAATGGAAACAACGATCATTCCCGCCGTCCCCGCCGATGCCTTGGCGTTGATTGACGTCCAGAATCAGGCTTTTTACGATGATTTCCGGCAATATGGCGACTGTCCTTCCTATCAGGAGCCGGAAACGCGAATGCGGGAAATGATCGAACAGGCCATCGTGAAAAAAATCGTTGCCGTGAATACCGCCGAAATCATTGGCGACCTGATTGCCCGCCGACGGGAAAACGGGATCTACTATTTGCGGGTGATTGCCGTGATTCCCCGGTTCTGGAATCAGGGGGTGGGGACGCGCGCCCTCACGACGCTGGAACAACAGTTTCCGGACGCGACCAAATGGACGCTGGTTACGCCGCATCAAAGTTTCCGCAATCATCACTTTTATGAGAAACTTGGTTATCGCAAGGTGGCGGAGCACGTCCATTCCGAAAAACTCACGCTGTGGGAATATGAAAAACCGTTTTGCGATCCGGTCTTTCCCGCTTTTCGCTCCTGATTCCGCAGGACTTTTATTCCTTCGATTCTTTGCGTAGGAAAAGAACGAGGATTAAAAGTTTGGAAGTCGGGAAATCAAGCCGGGTTGATTTCAGTCCGATCGGGGATTACTATAAGAAAACCGGGTCATAGGTAAATTTACACAGAGGGGAAAAACGCATGAAACGCACGGCTTTGCTCGGACTGATCCTGGTGGGCATGGGATGGAATGTCTGCGCCCAGAAACTGTCGGTGCTGGGGACGGGCAAAGCGTCCGGATTTACCAATGAGTATCGGGTAATGATTATCGTCGGCGTTGTGGCCCCCGATCTGTTTCAGGGCGCGCAACAACTGGAGTCTCGGACTGCGGCGATGGTTGCCGCGCTGAAAAAAATGCCGGGTCGGATGACGCCCGAATGCAGTCTTCCCATGATGATGTTCAGCACGCAAAAACGGTTGCCGGTTATTTCGTCCTTGCCGCTGTCCATTTTATTGGTGCCGGGGGCGCTGAATAACGGAACGACGTTTTTCGTGCAGGAAATATCTCTGCGGACCGAATCGCTGACTGCCGTCGATAAGATTCGGGAACTGGCGTTTGCCAATAACGGTGTGGTCGCGATTCGGTCGGTGCTGTCGGCGGCCCGGGAATCCGCGCTGAATGATGTGGCGCTGGAACGCGCCGTCAAAGACGGGATGAACAAGGCGAAAATTGCCGCCGCCGCCGCCGGAATCGGGCAGCCCGTTTTCCGTGAAATCGAGGAAGTTGTCGCGTCCGTTGCCGCCGAAAAAAACAATTCCGCGGGCGTGGAAGTAACGCGAACGGTTCGTGTCGTTTACAGTTTTATTTCTCCGGAAGGGAGCGATAATCATGGGCGTTGAAATCGAACGGCGCTTTCTGGTGAAAAACGACGCTTGGCGGGCGGATGCCGATGCGGGCGCCGAGTATTCGCAGGGTTATTGTCCGGCGGGCAACGGCATGCTTCGGATCCGGCTGGCCGGGACGCAGGGTTTTATTACGATCAAGAGCAAGCCGCGCGGCTGCGCCCGCGCCGAATACGAATATCCGATTCCGGAAGCGGACGCCCGGGAACTGCTGGCGCTGGTCTGTCTGGGGCCGCGCGTCGACAAGCATCGTTACCACGTCACGTTTGACGGCAAGGTTTGGGAGGTCGACGTTTTTCACGGCGACAACGACGGTCTGGTAATGGCCGAGATCGAGTTGGACAGCGAAACGGAAACGTTTTTGCGTCCGCCGTGGGCCGGAACCGAAGTCACTTCCGATCCCCGCTACTGCAATGCCGCGTTGGCGCAAAATCCCTATTGCCGCTGGCGCGATTCCGGTCTGACGCCGTAATCTCTCGAACTGTGTTTTCCGGGAAAAAAGGGGGCGCTGTTTCAAAAGCCCCCCGGGCCTTCCCCGCACTCCACAAATTGAGCTTTCCATTGTTCTCGTTTTTGAGCTGAATGACAGGAATAATTATTGTCGGATTCCTTGTATTGAAGAAAAAATCGGCCTATATTGTGGTGAGATTTTTTTAATTTTAACCGGACTGATATCCATTATGAAATTGAAACCTTTGAAGATTCGTAATTTTGAAGTTAAATATCCCGTGATTCAGGCCGGTATGGGGGTCCGAATCGGCAACAGTACGTTGGCGGCGGAGACGATCAATCAGGGCGGTCTCGGCACCATTGCCACGGTTGGTTTGGGCGATGTAAAAACCGCTACGATGGCCACCTATCTCGACAACGCGATGGCCTACTTGCCGCGGGAAATTCAGGAAGCGCGCCGCTTGGCGGGCGGGAAAAAAGGTCTTGGCGTGAACGTCATGGTGGCGCTGACGATTTATAAAGAACTAGTGGAATGCGCGGTGCGGGAAGGGATTGATTTTATCATTTCCGGCGCCGGGCTGCCGTTGCCGTTGCCGGAATATGTGGGCGATGCCGATGTGGCGCTGATTCCGGTGGTTTCGAGCGGACGGGCATTGGAAGTGGTGGTGCGGTGCTGGTTGCGGAAGTACAACCGGAAGCCGGACGCGATCATTCTGGAAGGTCCCCGGTGCGGCGGGCATCTCGGTTTTTCGATGGAACAGTTGGAACATCCGGAAACCTGTTCGCTGGAAATCATTCTGGCCGAAGCCAAAGAAGTGATGAAACGCTATAACCTCGACGTTCCGGTGTTGGCGGCGGGCGAAGTTTCCACCCGCGAACACATTGAAAAGTTCATTCGCATGGGTTACGACGGCGTGCAGATCGGAACCTATTTCCTCGGTACCGAAGAAGCCGGGATTGACCGGGCCAGCAAAGAAGTGTTCGTCAAGGCCAAGAACGACGATATTGTGATTATTAAAAGTCCGGTCGGCTTGCCGGTGCGCGTCCTGAAGACGCCGCTGGTCCAACGGGTTCTTTCCGGGCAGACCGAACCGTTTGTCTGCCCCTATCATTGCCTGCGGACCTGTAATCCGCACAAGGTGCCGTTCTGCATTGCGAAAGCGTTGCTGGCCACCTGGCGCGGCGATACCGAGCATGGCCTTTACATGTGCGGCTGCGATGTTGAATCGGTCAAGAAAATCTACCCGATCCGCGAGTTTTTCGAAACGCTCGCCGGAGAATAATTTTCCGGAGTGTTCATGGGCGCGACCTCCTATGTTGGCGAACTGACGGCCGAGCAGGCGGAAAAGCTGCACGGTGTGCTGGAGAATCAGGGCTGGGAGTTTTCCGCTCCGCCCTATACCCGCTGGCAGGCGAAAAAAGACAAAACTTCCGTCACCGCTTATCTCAGCGGCAAATTGACGATTCAAGGCCGCGGAACCGAAGAACTGGTTCTGTACACTTTGGAACCGGAAATCCTCAACGATTTTTCCTGGAGCATCGGCCGGCAGGAGACGACCGCTCCGGAAGATTACCGTCCGCACGCCGGATTGGACGAAAGCGGCAAGGGCGATTATTTCGGTCCGCTGGTGGTGGCCTGCGCCTATGTCGACGCGGCGGCGGCGGGACCATTGAAACAGGCCGGCGTCAAAGACTCGAAAGCCATTAAAAGCGACAAGAAAATCCGGGAACTGGCTACCCTGATTATGCGGACGCTCAACGGTAAATTTGCCGTCGTGACCATCGGCCCGGAAGCCTACAACCGGCTGTATAACAAGATCGGCAATTTGAATCGGCTGTTGGCCTGGGGACATGCCCGCGCGTTGGAAAATCTGCTGGAAAAAGCGCCGGAATGCCCGGCCGTGTTGGCCGATAAATTCGGGGACGAACGTCTGATTCAGCGGGCGTTGCTGGAGCGCGGCCGTCAAGTCGAATTGGCTCAGCGGACCAAAGCGGAAAGCGATATCGCGGTGGCGGCGGCCTCGATTCTGGCCCGTCACGGTTTTGTGATTGCGCTGGAAAAGATGGCGGCGGAAATCGGTTTTGCGCCGCCGCGCGGGGCCGGTCCGGACATTGTGCCGTGTGCTCGCCGTCTGGTTGCCGAACGTGGCGCGGAGGCGCTGGCGCAGTATGTCAAATGCCATTTTCAGACGACGGCAAAAGTTTTAGCCCCGCCGTCCGCTCCGTGAGTTGCTCCTCTATTCCCTGATTTTCACGCTTTTCAATCTCTTTATCAGCTTGCGGTGCAAGTGGATAAATGGAATAAAACTTTTGCGGAGTCAAAGTTGGAGTGTGGAGAAGAAATGGGGCGCTGTTGAAACAGCGCCCCGGGTCTTCCCCGCTACCTACAATTTGAGACTTCCATCCAAAAACGACTGACCTTAAAAAAAATGGTAAAAAACAAGACATTCGCTTGCTAATAATCGGGAAGATTTGTATTTTATTTGATTTGTAAGACGGAGGGCGGTTGAGCGTCCCGCAAATCCGGCATGACCCGATGATAAACGAATGCCGGCAACCAGTTAAGACAGAAACCGGCAACGAGGATAAGAATTATGGTTTTACGAGCGATGAACAGTGTCTTTACCCGACATGGACGGTGGCTCTTCGCCATCATCACCTTAGTGATTATTGTTTCTTTCGTCGGGTTTTTAACGCCTGGATTTACTTCGCTGCTGGGCGGCGCGACGATCGGCGGCGGCAGCAGCGGCGCGACGGTCGGAACGGCGTTCGGCAAGAAGGTGTCGGTTACCGACCTGCGGGATCAGGCGCGGCACGGCATGTTTTTCATGTACCTGTTGTCCGGCGGCATGTTTACCAATTCGCAGCTTTACGATTATGCGGAAGGTGAAGCGTTTAATCAGCTCTGTCAGTTGGCGGCGGCGAAAAATCGCGGCATTGTCGTCAGCGACGCCGAAGTTGCCGAATTCATTGAAAAACTGCCGATGTTCCAGAGCAAAGACGGCCAGTTCGAAGTGGAAAAATATCGTAAATTCTGCCAGAACTTTCTCACTCCCAACGGGGCGACGGAAGAAGACCTGGCCGAGGCCATTCGCAACGGTTTGATTCTCGGCAAGCTCTATCAGCAGGTGATCGGCGGGGTGCTGGTGACCAACGACGAGCTCAAGCGTTTTTATCAGGAATTGTACGAAAAGTTCGATGTCTATACCGCCACGTTCAAGCCGGACGTCTGGCTGGCTCAGGTTAAAGTAACTCCGGCGGAACTCCAGTCGTATTTCAATGCGCACCGGAAGGAATATAATACGCCCGCGCAGTTCAAGGTGAAAGTCGTGGCGTTCGAATATGCGAATTTCGAAAAAACGCTGGCCGTTCCGGTTACGGACGCCGCGCTGAAAAAATATTACGAACAGAATAAAAAGACTTTTGAAGTGAAACATGGCGACCAGATGGTCGTTCCGCCGCTGGCGCAGATCAAGGATACGGTCCGGCGGCATTATCGGCTGGACCTGGCGAAAGCGGTGGCGCGGAATCAGGCGCAGCAGTTTGCCACCGATGTCTACAAGAAGATTGCCGAAGACGATAAAAACCGGATTAAATATTTCTCCGAACTGGCCGCCACCCGTCAGCTTCCGATCCGCGATCTCGGTTGGATTTCTTCCGCCAGTGCTCCGGATGCCGTGTTGGGCGAACCGACGCTGCTGGATGAAATCACCAAGATTTACATTCAGATTCCGATTTCCAACCCCGTCATCGGGGAAAAGGCCATCTATGTGGCGTTGCTGGAAGACAAGAAAGATTCCCGTCCGGCCACGTTGGACGAAGTGAAGGCGCAGGTCGTGAAAGTGGTCCGCGAACAGAAGGCGGTCACCATGGCGCGGGAAAAGGCTCGGAATGCCGCCGCCGTCCTGAGCAAAGCGGAAGACAAACTGGCCGCGTTCAAGAAACTGGCCGGCATGGCGGAAGTCAAACATCTCGAACCGTTTATTGCCATGAATCCGCCGTATGGTCCGACCGGCAATCTGATTGCCGGGCTGGCGGATGCGACGCCGGTCGGCACGGTTTCTCAAGTACAGGACTTGCCGACCGGGGCGCTGCTGGTTTTCGTGGCGAAACGGACGGCGCCGCTGGCGAAGGATTTCAGCGACGCGTTGCCGATGGTGGTGGCGCGTTATCAGAATTTGAAACAGGAAATGGCAAAGCAGAATTTCAGTCGTTGGATTCAGTTGAATTGTCAGAATTATCAAGTCAAGGGAAATCAATAGAAGTGGAACGCGCGGGACACAATGTCACCGAGCCGACGTTTGCGCTCGGGAAGCACATGACGGTGGAATATTATGATTGCGACCACAACATCCTGGCCGATGCCAAACAGGTGGAAGAAATTTTCATCCGGGCGGCCAAGGAGAGCGGCGCAACCGTAATCGGGTCCGATTTTCACTATTTCGAACCGCAGGGCGTCAGCGGCTTTGTGGTCATTGCCGAATCGCATTTTTCGGTTCACGCGTGGCCGGAACACGATTACGCGGCGGTCGATATCTTTACTTGCGGCGAGTCGATTGACTTTCAGATCGCGGTCAATGCGTTGAAAAAATATCTCAAGGCCGACGAAGCCGTGATTTCTTCGGTGATGAACCGGGGGATTGTGGCTAATAACGGATTCGAAAAACTGATTCCGGTCTTCGAGGACCGCACCTATCTCTATTCCATGTCCTGGCGGACCAAGTTCGAAAAGAGCGATGCCTGGGGGCTGCTTTCTTCCATTGACATCTATCATTGCGATCCGGCGATGATTCGCGATGCCGAAGTCATCAAAAAGTTTGTGGCCAAGCTCTGCGACTTTTTAGAACTGAAACGTTTCGGTCCCTGTACGGTGGAAAATTTCGGGTCTTCGGATCGTCTGGCGGGTTTCAGCATGACGCAACTGTTGGAAACCTCTCTCGTTTCCGGACATTTCGCCAATGCCTCCAATACCGCCTATCTCGATATTTTCAGTTGTAAATTCTACGAACCCCGGCAGGCTGCCGAGTTCGCCATCGATTTCTTCAAGGGTTCCAATTACCGGATGCAGGTCGCCATGCGGCGATAGGGAGACCGTCATGAACGAAGAGACGGGATTGCATCGCGGCTGGTTCACCGAGCATTGTGCGCTCTGGCTGGGCCGGGCGACCGCCTTGGAAATCGACCATGAAATCTGCCATCGCCGGAGTCCGTTTCAGGACATTCAGGTGTTCCAGACCAAAACGTGCGGGAAAATGCTGGCGCTGGACGGTATTATTCAGTTCGCGGAAAGCGATGAATTCGTCTATCAGGAAATGCTGGCGCATGTTCCGCTGTTTGCCCATCCCCACCCGGAACGGGTGCTGGTGATCGGCGGCGGCGACGGCGGCGTGTTGCGGGAAATCGCCCGCCATCCCGACGTCAAGGAAATCGATATCTGCGAAATCGACGGTGCCGTGATTGAGGTCTGCCGTCAATATGTGCCCTCCATGGGATGCGGTTTCGACGACCCCCGCGTCCGGATTCATGTGCTGGACGGCGTGGAGTTTATGCGGGCGCAGCATCACCGCTACGATGTGATTATTGTCGACTCCTCCGATCCCGAAGGTCCGGCGGCCGGGCTGTTCGGCGAGGCCTTTTATCAGGACGTGCGGGAGGCGTTGCGCGACGGCGGCGTGGTGGCGGCGCAGGGCGAATCGCTTTACTTGTGCCCCGACGTCTGTTGCCGGCTGGCGCGGATTCTCCGGCAGACTTTTCCGGTCTGGGGCTATGCCCAGATGATGATTCCGACTTATCCCGGCGGCAATATCTGTGTCGGCCTGGGGTCGTTGCGCCCGCCGGTGGACCGGCCCTGCCGCCGTCCCGCGGCGGCGATGCAGACGCAGTTGCGCTATTATACGCCGGAAATTCATGCTGCGGCGTTTGTCTTGCCGGCATTTGCCGACCGGCTGTTGCGGGAAACGGTTTAACCCTCAAACAGGATGCGAAACGATGCAGAAAGTCGCAGTATTCGGTGCGGACGGCATGTTGGGATCGGATACGGTTCCGGCTTTGACGGCGGCGGGATTTCAGGTGGCGTCATATGTCTACCCGCAGTTTAATTTTACCGATTCTCAAATGGTGGCGGCGGCGGTGGCCGACGCGGATCTGATCGTCAATTGTGCCGCGTATACGGCGGTCGATCGGGCCGAAAGCGAGTCGCAGGCCTGCGCGGCGGTCAATACGGCGGCGGTCGGCGAACTCGGACGGCAAGTGGCGGCGGCCGGGAAATATGTGCTGCATATCAGTACGGATTTTGTCTTCGGCGATCTCTCGCAGCAGCCGCAGTCGGAGAACGCGGTCACCAATCCGCTCAGTGTTTACGGTCGGACCAAACTCGGCGGGGAAGTTGCGTTGAAAAAATCCGGGTGCCGTCATGCGGTGATCCGGGTCCAGTGGACCTATGGCGCTCATGGCAACAACTTTATTGCCAAGATTGTGGAAAAGGCCCGGTCCGGCGCGCCGCTCAATGTAGTGGACGATCAAGTGGGGGCGCCGACGCCGACCGAACTGGTGGCGAAAGTGATCGCCGTGTTGGTCGGCAAGCGGCAGGAAGGCTTGTTTCATCTGGCGGCGGCCGGGTTTGCCAGCCGTTTCGAGGTGGCCGCTTTCATCCTGAAACAGTTGAATCTGCAAAATCCGCTGACGCCGGCCAAGACCGGGGATTTTATCACGCCGGCCAAACGTCCGTTGAATTCGCGGTTTAATTGTGCTAAAATCGAAACGGTGCTGGATTTCCCGCGGCCGTCGTGGGAAGAAGCGTTGAAAGCCTATTTGGCGGTCTACCCGGAAGGGCGCAAGTTCTGAAATCGTGTTCCCGCGAGCGCGACCCTGCGTGGTCGCGGAAACGCTAACCGACGGGAGGGTTGACGATGGTCAGTCGCAAATATCTGGGCTGGAGCATGCTGGTGTGGGGAGCCGGAACGCTGGCGTTGGTTTCGTTGCTGGCGGTGGCTGGAATTGCGGTGGCGGCGGTCCTGCATCATTCGGAGCAGAAATTGGAGCCGCGCCGTCAGGCGCTGCTGGTGCTGAAAGACTTGCGGATTCAGTTGCAGACCGCGCAGACGGCCGGACTCGGCCTGACGCATCGGCGGATTGTCGGCGAACTGCGGGCCGCGCAGATGGAAAAGCTGGACCTGATTCTCCAACAGATCGACGAACAGGATGCCCTGGCCCGAAACTATTTCTGGGCGGAACCGGAAATCCGGCTTTTTGAAACTCTCTCCTCCCAGCTGACCGAATGGCGGCGGGAAGTCGGACGTCTTTTGGCGGCGGCTCGGGAACGGGACCGTCTGCTGGCGACCGGTTTGACGGCGGACGCTCCGGAAGTGGCCACGGTGGATATCCGCCTGTTCGATCGGTATCTGGCGCAACGGTCGCTGGCCTTCGGCCTGGAAAGTACCATTGATAAGCTGGCGGAAATGGACCAGTTTCTCAGTACCGGCGACCGCTGGGCTGCGGAAAAGCGCTTCAAGGAGAGTCTCGGACTGCTGATTTTTGTCTGGCTCGGCATTCTGCTGGTGTTGACGTTGGCCGGGGTGATTATTTTTCTGCTGGCGCCGCGGGATGCGGTCCCGGCCGAATCGGACCGGCGGGAGATCGGCTGATGGAAGACTTGTTGCGGATGATTCGCGGTTTTCGGCATTTCCGGGAGGATTATTTTGCCGGCACTTCGCAGTTGTATCGGAGCCTTCAGAACGGCCAGCAGCCGAAAACGCTGATGATTGCCTGTTCCGATTCCCGAGTGGACCCGGCGTTGATTACCCGCAGTCGTCCCGGCGATCTTTTTGTGATCCGCAATGTTGCCAACCTGGTCCCGCCCTATGAGCCGGACGACCGGCACCACGGGGTCAGCGCGGCGTTGGAGTATGCCGTCAAATTCCTTCAGGTGGAGCATATTGTCGTGCTGGGCCATGCCAACTGCGGCGGTATTCGGGCGCTGATGGGGGCGGACGGCGAGATGGACAGCGAATTCATCCGTTCCTGGATGACTATTGCCGCCGCCGCGCGGCAGGAAGTTCGGGACCGGCTGGCGCATAAACCGGTTGAACTGCAATTGCGGGCCTGCGAGGAAGCGGCCATCCTGCTGTCGATTGAGAACCTGCTGTCGTTTCCGTGGATTGCCGAGCGCACGGCGTCCGGGGTGCTTTCGATTCACGGCTGGTACTTTGATCTTCATACCGGCGAACTGCTGGATTACGACCCGGCTTCCGGCGAATTCCTGCCGCTTAAATAACCGGCGATTCTACGACGCGAAGACAACGAGTGTCTTGGTGGACAACAGTCTATTTTAACCCGTTTTCGAGCTCAATCCGTTATTTTTTATAAAATGACGGTGAAATAACGGACAAAATAACGCCGAGCTTGAATTCCTTCCTCCGGCGATTTTTTGTGGCGGGAAAATATTGTTTGTCACGTCATGGAAATCCGGCATTTACTTCAGTCCCAATACTTCTCTTTTTCCCTGTTCTAATGTTCTAATGTTCTAATGTTCGGTGAGCTGTCTGTTTTATCTTTTGGGAAGGAATTTAGGGTCGAATAAAAAATGGAAACAGACTAAATAACGGACAAGCTGTTCGTTTTGTTTTAAGCTGTCTGTTATATTTTTCATATCTCGTTTATTTTAAATGTATTATGTACATTATATAACATTTAAATGAGGTAAAATAGTAATTTATTTGAACTTGGTATCTTGCTTTTTTTCACACTCTCTATTATAATTTTAGACAGCAACAGGACAGCTTAACGCCATGATGAGACTAATGGAAGACATTTGTATTCGGGCCGGCAAGCCCAAATATCTGGCCGTCAAACAGCGGCTGGCAAAAGATATCCGGTCCGGAACGATCCGGGACGCCTTGCCGGGCGAGATTGCCTTGGCCAAGAGTCTGAAAGTCAGCCGTTTTACGGTTCGGAAGGCACTGGCGGAACTTCGGGAAGAAGGTTTTCTGGATTCCTGCAGCGGACGCAATACCCTGATTCGGAACGTTGCCTCGGAACCGGGTCTGCCGAAAATTTTATGGGTCGGACGGTACAGCATGGAACACGACGAACCGGCCCGCAGTGCTATTTACAACTGTTTTGTGGAAGAACTGTCCACCCGCCATATTGTGCCGACCTATTGGATGTTCCGCGGGGCGGAAAATGAAGATTGGCTGATGACCCATCTGAACGAATATGACGGCGTGGTGTTGGCCGATATCGGCGCCGACGACATGTCGCCAGCCATGGTGCAGAAGTTCCGGGAGTTCGGCAATATCGTCGGGACCCAGGAACGCACCGATAATCTGGCCCGCGTGGTCTGTTGCAGCGACGACACCAACATCGGTTGGCAGGCGGCTGAATATCTGACTCGCCGGGGGATCAAGCGCATCGGCGTCATCGGTGTTTCTCTGGGGATCGGCGCCTACAGTTTTCAGGAACGGGTCAATGGTTTTACCGGTTTCTGCATGCAGAACTGTCCTCAGTCGATTAATTTCTATCTGGCGCTGTCATCGGCGGCGGCGGATTTCGATCGGCCGGACAATCTGCTGGAATCGCTCCGTCTGCGGGAAAACCGGATTCAGGCGCTGTTCGTCCTGACCGATTTTTACGCGTTGCGTTGCCTTGATTCGCTCCAGCGACTGGGCTTCCGGGTGCCGGAGGAAATCAGCATCCTTGGTTGCGATAATATTCCGGGCGGTGCCCGGGCGGCGGTTCCGATCAGTACCCTGGCCCATCAGAGCCGGGAAATCGCCCGTGCGGTCTGGCAGACGCTCAACGTCAATCGCGGGTGTTCGGCCACTGATCGGCCGCCGGAAATTCTCAAAGTTGCGCCGGTTCTGATTGAGCGAAACAGTGTGGCGTAATAAAACCGGAACGTTATTTCATTAATATTTACATTTATTGCATTTTTAGTAGTGTTTGTGCGGGTTTTTAGATATGTAAAACCCGGAAAGGAAGGAGTGAAACAAGATGTCTGACGAAGTTATGGTCCGATATGAACAGAATCCGATTCTGACGGCAAGCGATCTGCCTTATAAGGCTTATTATATTCTGAACCCCGGCGCGGTCAAATATAACGGGGAATACCTGTTGCTGGTCGATGTTTTTCACGTGGAAGGCGGTATTCTTTTTCACCTGGCCCGCAGTCGCGACGGCTATCATTTCAAGTTCGATCCGGCGCCGGTGGAATGGCCGGCCGCCTATGACTGGTGGGAAGAAAACGGCGTCTACGATCCGCGCATTACGCAGTTCGGCGCCGACTATTACATCATGTACGGCAGTCACAACAACAAGCTCGGCACCCGGCTGGGGATTGTCAAAACCCGTGATTTTGCCCATTTTGAGCGCGTTTCAATCTGTTCGGAAATCAACAACCGCAACGGCGTTCTGTTTCCGGAAAAGATCGATGGCCGCTATTGCCGGTTGGAACGGCCGTTCGGCGGCGGGGAAACCTCGCCCTGCGACATGTGGTTGAGTTTTTCGCCCGATCTGGTGCACTGGGGCGAACAGCGACCGGTGATGATGGCGCGGCCGTGTCATTGGGACCATCTCAAGCTCGGCGGCGGGGCGCCGCTGATCCGGGTCAAGGAAGGTTGGTTCTGCCTGTATCATGGTGTTTCGCCGTCCTGCGACGGTTCGATCTATTCGTTGTTCGGGGCGATTCTCGACTATCGGGAGCCGTGGAAAGTGCTGGCCCGCAGCAAAGCGCCGTTCCTGTTTCCGGAAGCGCATTACGAACGCGAAGGTCGGGTGGCCAACGTGGTATTCACCTGCAATGCGATTCCCGAACCGGACGGAACGGTAAAGATTTACTACGGCGCGGCGGATACCTGTATCGGTCTGGCCGTCGGCAATCTGGAGGATATGGTCAAAGCGTGTTATGCGGACTATCGTTATATGATGAATGTCAACTAACCTCAAAGGAGGAAACGTGATGAAGAAAAGAAATTTTACCCTTATCGAATTGCTCGTGGTAATTGCCATCATCGCAATTCTGGCGTCCATGTTGTTGCCGGCGCTTACTCGCGCCCGCGAAGTCGCGAAACAATCCAGTTGTATGAGTAACATCAAACAGCACGGTACTGCACTTTACCTTTATTTGAGCGATTATGACGACAATATGCCGGTCAATGTTCGCCAGACCTCGACCGAAAGCCAGTGGGTATGCCGAATGGCCGCACGTTATCCCAGCCTACTTTTCAATTATACTAAAAACGTTAAATCCTTTTATTGCGACAAAGACGTAGCTGCACGTAGCGTGGCGGTTCCATCCACCTTGCCGACGTCCTGGTACAACACTCTTTACGTCAGCTATGCCCTCCGTTGGACGCTGGCTACTCAGGGCGGAGATCGGACAACTGGATGGTATCCGTTGAAAGTCAACTGGCTGCATCAGCCGAGCCGGCAAGTGATTTATCACGAATGGGCCTCTTACCATGACAAGACGGTAGTACGGCTCGGCGATGCCAGCGCAAAACTGCGCCAGTACGTTAAGGTCAATGCGAGTTTCGGCGATGGCCATGCCGAGGTTTGGAGTGTACCGTACGCTTCGTCAACTTACGATCCCAACTATTTTCTGTATGGATATCCCGCTACTTATAACTGGCGTTATGACGTACAGTAAAATCACCACGGACGAAGGGAATTCAAGTGTACTACATGCGTAATTTAATATTTGCGATAATGCTTGGGGCGGCAGCAGCCTCGGAAGCGCTAACGTTGAATGAAAAATTCATCGTCGTTGTTCCTGCCCGTTCCACGTTGACGGAAACGACTGCGGCGAGCGAATTTCTTGAGCATTTTCGTAAAATCACCGGCGTGAGACTCCAATGTCGGTCGGAAAAAGAAGCGGAAGTCACGGGACGCCGCATCCTGATCGGCCAGTCGGCGGAAGCGGAAAAACTTCTCCCCGGAATTAAATTTTCGGGGTTGAAGGCCGATGAAATCATCATCAAAACCGCTGGCGACGACTTGATTCTTGCCGGTGGCCGACCGCGGGGTACGCTGTATGCAGTTTATATCTTTCTCGAGGATTACGCGGGTGTCCGCTGGTGGACGTCGACGGAAAGTTTCATTCCGAAAAAACCGGCGCTGCAAATCGGCGACTTGAACATCCGCTATGCACCGCCCTTCATCTATCGCGAAGCATATTATTACGACGTTAATCGCAATCCGCAATTTGCGGTGCGACTCAAAAACAACGGACATGCCCAAAACATTCCGGAAAATCTGGGCGGACACCTGCAAATCATCGGCTGGTGCCACACTTTTTATCAGTTATTGCCGCCGGAAAAGTATTTTGCCGCACATCCGGAATGGTACTCCGAAATCAACGGCAAACGCATTTCCCATAACGCGCAATTATGCCTGAGTAATCCGGCCATGCGAGCCGAACTCACGAAAAACGTCTTGGAACGGATCGCAAAAAATCCACAGGCCGGCCTCATCTCCATTTCCCAAAACGACTGCCGCAACTACTGCACCTGTCCGAAATGCAAAGCCCTGGATGATGCGGAAGGCAGTCCGGCGGCCTCGGTAATCGATTGTGTAAACGCCGTCGCCGCCGAAGTCGAAAAACGGTATCCGGGCGTACTGGTGGAAACGTTGGCTTATAGCTATACTCAGTCGCCGCCGAAAAATCTGAAACCCCGGTCCAATGTTTTGATCCGACTTTGCTCGATCAAGTGCGATTTTTTGCAACCGCTTACTGCGCCTGTCAATGTCGAATTTCAATGCGATGTCATCGGCTGGGGGAAAATCGCTTCGCAGCTATATATATGGGATTACGTCACTAATTTCAGCAACTATTTGCTGCCACATCCGAATTTGCAGGTATTGGGTCCGAATTTGCGTTATTTTGCCGATCATAAAGTGATCGGGGTTTTCGAACAAGGCGATTCTTATACCACCATCGGTGATTTTTTGCGTTTGCGGGCTTGGGTAATCAGTCATTTGTTGTGGAATCCTCATGCCGATGCCGAAGCGTTAACAAAGGAATTTCTCTACGGCTATTATGGCGCAGCGGCGCCGCATTTGCAGCAATACCTGACGATAATTCGTCAGGCGGCGGAAAAGAACGGCGCGAATATCGGCTGCTATTATCAGCGTTGCTTCTGGCTGAGCAAACAGGACGAAGCGGTCGCGTTGCAATGTTTCACTCGCGCCGCCGCCGCCGTCAAAAATTCTCCCGTTCTCAGCGAACGAATTCGACGCGAACGTCTGCCTTTGCTTGTCGCCATCCTTGAAAATCGTATTGCCGATCACCTTAAGGCGGGTATGGCAGGACGTTCGAGTCCCGGCTGTCCCGATTCGTCCTGTCTTGCCGCGGAGGTCATCAATCTGTCCGTCAAATATCACAACAACTGGTTTCGTGAAGGCTGCAACTTTCAAGTTTATAAACAACGGCTGATTTCGGCTTTCGAAAATTCCGAAACAACGCTTCCGCCGGCTTCCATTGACGTAAGTCCGTGGATGGTGATGTTCGAACTGGGCAAAAACGGCAATTACGTCAGCGATCCGGCGGTTAAGGGGAGAATAGTCATGAAAATTGTCAAGGCCGGCCCTTGGGCCGTGCAGTGCCATTTCCCTTCCGATTTATTGCAAAACAATGAGTCCTGGCATTGTTACGCCGAATTACGCGCCGACGGACAGTCCGCCGGGGGCGCGGCAAAAATCGGATTTTATGATATGAAAAACAAAAAATTGCCGATAGAAAGAACGCTTTCCGGCAAGGAGATTGTTGGTACTCAATATCGAACTGTCGATCTGGGAAGACATCGCTTGACTGCTGGCATGTATTGCTGGATGGCGTTGGAACCTCAAGCCCAGGCGCTTTATATCAATCGTCTATGGCTGATCAAAGAATAAACCCCTCATGAATAGGTTGGAAGCGCGGCTACATTGCCTTTTCGCCGTCTGGAACTCAACAGAAGTTGCAAATGCAATATCTGGTTTTGATTCGTTCGACGAAGGTCAGAAACAACGGTAAAATCAAATAGTCGGCGAGTTCTCCTCAAAAGTTGACAAAGAATCCATTGAGTGGCGGAGTGTGCCTTGCCGCCGGGTTCTTTGGCAATCGGAAAAGCGTTTGGGCTGGAGGGGCGGCGGCGCACTTTCGACACGGAGCCTCACGAAGTGTCTAAAATGTCTAAAATGTCGAAGTCGGGATTCGATATGTTTTCGACACGGAGCCTCACGAAGTGTCTAAAATGTCTAAAATGTCGAAGTCGGGATTCGATATGTTTTCGACACGGAGCCTCACGAAGTGTCTAAAATGTCTAAAATGGATTTAGAAGCGTTAACGCATGAAGCCTTGAGCGGTGTCTAAAATGTCTAAAATGTCTAAAAAGCCGTGATTCGGCAGCAGTAGCCGATCAAAGCTTCGGCGAAAGAGAGCGGACTGTCCGGCGTATAGATGAAATTCATCTCCCGCCGGATACGGCCTTCCCGGAATCGTCCGACCGTCAGTTTTTCCTTTGGCGCGGCATCGGCGATCACCCACTCGGAGATTACCGTAATTCCGGCTTTTCGCTCGACCAGTTGGCGAATGGCGTTGAAGTCGTTGACGGGCATGATCTGGCCATCGGGAATATTGATGCCGTGTTGTTGGAGAAAGCACTCGAAGGCGTAACGGGTTCCCGAGCCTTTTTCCCGCAGGATCAGTTTGCCGCTGTTTCGGAGATAAGCGGTCAGCGAAAGTTTTCCGCCCGTCCCCAGCAATTCCGCCCGTCCCCAGGGCCGCAGTTCGTCTTCCAATAACTTTCGGGAGAAGAAGAAATCCCGGTCGAACGGCCCTTCCACCAGCGCCAGGTCGAGTTCCCGCCGTTTCAGTTTTTCGGTGATCTCCGCCGTGTTGGCCAGAACCAGGTCGATCCGCAAGTCCGGGGTTTTTTCCAGGTATCCGGCCAACATTCGGGGCAGCACATAGCCGCCGGCGGTCATGGTGGCGCCGAGTCGGCGGTGCTGATAGCGGCTGCCGGCATTGGCCACCTTCCGCCGCAGCGTGGCCGCGGCGCTTTCCAGCCGTTCGACCTCCTGCCGCAGCACTTCGCCCGGCGAGGTCAGCCGGACGTTCCGGCCGTTGCGCTCGAAAAGCGTCACGCCCAGCCGGTCCTCCAGCTCTCGAATCTGACGGGTCACATTGGGCTGCGTCGTGCCCAATGCTTCCGCCGTCCGGGTGAAGTTGTTCAGCTGCGCTGCCAGTTTGAACGTTTCCAGTCGGGGATCAATCATTATTTTTCCTTATGGAATGATAAGGTTTCATCATTTTTCATATGCCTTATCACTATATATATTTTCCTCTCATAAACAACCTGTGGAGGAAAAAATCATGAAGAGGAAACGATACTTTTTTCTGGCGTTGGCGCTGCTGACGCTACTCAGTCCGCTGCTCTGGCCGGCGGGCAGCCGTTATCTGCCGGGGCTGGCGTTGCTGGCCGGACTGGTGTTTGCCCTGTGCTGGTCCAACCCGCTGGCGGCGCTGACCGGACACTGGACGCCGCGGCTGCTGGGCTGGTCGGTGATCGGCATCGGCTTCGGCATGAATCTGGTGCAAGTGCTGAAAGCCGGACTGGACGGCTTCCTTTACACGGTGATCGGGATTGCCGCCGGGCTGACGCTGGGGTTGGTGCTGGGGCGTCGGTTGCGGGTGCCTGGCGACTGTGCCTGTCTGATCGCAGTGGGAACGTCGATCTGCGGCGGCAGCGCCATCGCGGCGGTCGCACCGGTGCTGAAAGCCAAAAATCATGACATCGCCATTGCGCTGGCCACCGTCTTTGTTCTGAACGGCGTGGCGCTGCTGCTGTTTCCGCCGCTGGGGCACGCGTTCGGCTTTTCGCAGCATCAGTTCGGCCTCTGGGCGGCGCTGGCGATTCACGACACCAGCAGCGTGGTCGGCGCGTCCTATCAATACGGACCGGAAGCGCTGGCCACCGGAACGACCGTCAAACTGGCCCGGGCGCTCTGGATCGTGGTGGTCACGCTGATCGTGGCCGCGCTGGTCAGCCGGACCCGCAGAACGCCGGGCGAACCGGCGTCCCGACTGCCGATCAAGGTGCCGTGGTTCATTCCGGGGTTCCTGCTGGCGGCCACGCTGATGACGCTGGCGCCGCAGTTGGCGCCGGTCGGCATGACGGTGAAAGCGGGAGCGCAGGCATTGATGGTCATGACGTTGTTTTTGATCGGCGCCGGGTTGAGCTTGGACAAAGTCCGGAAATTGGGCTGGCGTCCGCTGGCGCTGGGCGTCGTTCTCTGGGCAATTCTGGCCTGCGGCTGGGGTTGGGCCATCGGACGGCACTGGGTTGTTTGAAAATTTTATTCGGTTTTGCAAGCCGACCGAGAAGCGGTCAGGACAAGTGTTGACCGCCGTCGACAAAGAGGATTTGCCCGGTAATGGCATCATTCCGGACGAGGAACAGCGCGGCGTCGCTCAGTTCTTCCAGCGCCACCGGACGACCCAGCGGAACATTGTCCAGCGCCTTCTGGAATCCGGGTCCGGTGCCGCCGACGGGGGGTAAAACCGGGCCCGGCGCGATGCCGTTGACCCGGATTTTCGGCGCCAGTTGCCGGGCCGCCAGCAAAGTGGCGTCCGCCAGCGCCTGTTTGGACAGCAGATAACTGCCGCTGTCCGCCGGGTGGCGGACGATCTGCTGATCCAGCAGGTTGATGATGACTCCGCCATCGAGTCCCGGCTGGGCGGCGAAACGCCGCATCAGTTCCGCCGGGACGGCGAAATTGATCCGCATCTGGAGGTCCGCGTCCGCCGGGCTTTCGTCGCGGAGCGGACGGCGGCGGAAGACGGAAGCGTTATTGATCAGGATCTCGACCGGGCCGGGCAATTGCGCGAACAACTGCTCCGCCGCGTCCGGAGCGGCAAAATCCGCCGTCACCACGGTATGATGTCCGGGGGTGGAAGCGGTCAGTTCATCGCGGAGCACCGATGCTGCGTCCCGGGAGCGACAACAGTGGATGACGACATTGGCTCCGGCTTGTGCAAAGGCCTTGCCCAGTGCCGCGCCGATGCGGACTGCTCCGCCGGTAATCAGTACGGTTTTTCCCGCGATTTTGGTCATCCTGCCGTCCTCTCTCTTGAAATTGCCTGTTGGCAGTCTATTTTAGCCGCTAATCATGTTTTAGCAAGGGTCCGAAGCATCGTATTGATCTGCGGCGGGCCGTTATCAGGACAACCGATGATCGAACTTGACTTCAGTAAAAACGGCGGACTTGCAACCGCCATCGCTCAGGATTTTCAAACCGGGGAAATCCTGATGACCGCGTTCATCAATCGGGACGCCTGGGAAGAAACTTTGCGGACGGGACGCGTCGTCTACTGGTCGCGCTCCCGGCAGAAGTTGTGGCGGAAGGGAGAAACTTCCGGCAATACGCAGATCGTCAAAGAGATTCTGGTCGACTGCGATGCCGATGCGGTGATTTTCAAAGTGGAACAACTCGGCGGCGCGGCCTGTCATGAAGGCTATCGCTCCTGCTTCTTCCGCCGGGTGGAAAACGGCACGTTGAAGGTAATCGGCGAACGGGTCTTCGATCCGGCTAAGGTTTACGGTAAAAACTGAGATGCGGGAGTGGGTATGACGCTCAACGAAATTCAACAGCAGTTGCAACAGGAATTGCCCCGGTTTCACATCGTCATGGTTCCCAACTGGCAGCTGCTCTCCACCTTGGGCTCCGGCCAGGCCGGAGCACTGGTGGCCGAGCCGGAAAACGATCTGGAATTGCAGGCGCTGCTGCGTTTCTGCCATCGGCATCAGGTGCCGATTCTGCCGCTGGGCGCCGGTTCCAACATCGTGGGCGGCGACGAACCGTTTCCGGGACTGGTCATCCGGCTGTGCCGGGGCGACTTCATCAATCTCAGTTGCGGCCGCGCTCATTTGACCGCCGGCGGCGGCGTCCGGTTGCGGTCCATGATCCGTTACAGCGCGGAACACGGCTGGGGCGGCATGGCCGGGCTGGCCGGGATTCCCGGCACCATCGGCGGCGCGCTGCGGATGAACGCCGGAGCCAACGGCATGAACATCTGCGACAAAGTTCTGGAAGTCTTCGGGTTCGACTTCAGCGGCGATGCCTGGTCGTTGATCCGGGAGGAAATCGAATGGGGATACCGTCACTGTTCCCTGCCGGAAAACTACTTCATCACCGGGGCGATTTTCGCGTTCGACCGGGTGGATGCGGCGGATGAGGAACTGCGGATTGATGCGGAACTGAAGCATCGGGCGGAAAAAGAACCGGGCGGCCGTAGCGCCGGCTGTTTCTTCCGTAACCCGACCGAACAGATTTCCGCCGGGGCTCTGATTGATCGTTGCGGCGGTAAAACCCTCACGGTCGGAGGAGCGGAAGTCAGTAAAAATCATGCAAACTATTTTATTAACCATGGCGGAGCCACGGAAAAGGATTTTCTCCAACTCGCAGAAATGGTGATGCGACGGGTATTTGACGCTACCGGCATCATCCTGCATCCGGAAGTCCGATTCGCGTGTCCGCAAAGTCTGGAAAGGCTGAAAGTAAAGATTATGTCTGCACCAATTAAAGTCACGGTTCTCAAGGGCGGCAACAGTTCCGAACGGGAAATCTCGCTCGAATCCGGGGCCGCGGTCGCCAATGCCCTGCGTCGGGCGGGTTTCGCCGTTACCGAACAGGATATCAGTGAACTGAAAGTTACTCCGGAAATGCGTCAGGCGGAAGTGGTCTTCCCGGTCCTGCACGGCGGGTTCGGCGAAGGCGGCGAGCTTCAGAAACTGATGGAAGCGGAACAGATCGAATTCGTCGGCTGCGGCAGCGAAGCCTGCCGCGTCACCCTGGACAAGCTCGAAACCAAGGCCGTTCTCGACCAGCACAAGCTGCCGACGCCGCCCTGGGCGGTGATCTTTACCGCCGACGCGCCGCTGCCGAAAGGGTTTGCTTATCCGGTGGTGGTCAAACCGCCGACCCAGGGTTCGACCGTCGGCATCAGCATCGCCCACAACGAAGCCGAATGGCGCGCCGCCGTCAAACTGGCGCTGGAATACGATGACAATGTGCTGGTGGAAAAGTACGTCAAAGGCAGTGAAATGACCGTCGGCATCGTCGGCAATCAGGCCTTGACCCCGGTGGAAATCGTCTACCCCGGCGAGATGTACGACTACGACGCCAAATACAACCATACCCATGGCGAAACCTACTATTACTGTCCGCCGAAAAACATCGCGCCGGAAGCCCAGAAAAAAGCGCAGGAACTGGCGTTGAAGTTTAATCAGGCGGTCGGCGGACGCGACATGATCCGGATCGATTTCATTCTCACCGCGGCCGGGGAGCTCTATATTCTCGAAGGCAATACGATTCCCGGTTTCACGGCCAGCAGTCTGCTGCCGAAGGAAGCCAAAGACGCTGGCATGTCGTTCGACGAACTTTGCGCCCGACTGGTGAAAACCGCGTGGGACCGCAAACAGCAGAAATAAAACGGTTCGTGAGTTTCCGGCCGGGCGGGACCGTTTCCCGCCCGGCTTTTAACCTTAACGTCCTTGAGCTTATCCGTCCGTTCTTCCCGCAGTAAGCCATAACCAAACCGAAAACGATGAGTACTTTATTCAACGCCATTATTTGCCGCTACCACGAAATCGCGATCAAAGGCGAAAACCGCAATATGTTTGAACGGATCATGGTGGAAAACCTGCAATACCTGCTCCACGAGATCCCCGATTTTCAGGTCAAACGGGTTCGCGGCCGCATTTGGGTCCAGCATAAAACCATGACGCCGTTCAGCGACGACGAAATGGAAATCGTCCGGCGGCAGATGACTAAGGCGTTCGGGCTGCAGAGCTACTCTCCGGTGCTTTTCTGCGCCGCCGACATGACCGCCATCCGCCAGGCCGTCGACACCAGTTGCCGTTCGTATTTCGACGCGGCGTTGGCGCAGCATCAGACCGTTTCGTTCCGCATCCGGGCCAAGCGGTCGGACAAGACGTTTCCGCTGCGCTCCCAGCAGGTCGAAATCGAACTGGCTACCATGATCAGCGATATCTACGGCGAGGAAAAACTGAAACTCGATCTCAACCATGGAACGATTACCGTCGGCTGTGAAATCCGGGACGAATTCGCCTTTATCTATTACGCCAGTTACCCCTGTCCCGGCGGCTTGCCGGTGGGCTCCAATTCACCGGTCTTGGCGCTGCTGTCCGGCGGCATCGATTCGCCGGTGGCCTGTTACCTGCTGATGAAACGCGGGTGTCACGTGGATTTTCTTTCTTTTCACAGCGATCCCTATACTCCGCCGGCAACGGTGGACAAGATTAAACGGATGGCGCACAAATTGAACGAATTCCAGCATCCCGGCCGTCTTTGCCTCTGCAATCTGGCCCCGATCCAGAAGTTGATTCGAGACTGCTGCTCGCCGGAATATCGGACCGTGCTTTATCGCCGGATGATGTTCCGGATTGCGGAAAAAGTGGCCGTCCGGCATCACGATTTGGCGCTCCTTACCGGCGAATCGGTCGGGCAAGTGGCCAGTCAGACGGTCATCAATATGAACACCATCAATTCCGTCGTCAAAATGGTCGTACTGCGACCGCTGGTCGGCAACGACAAGCTGGAAAATATTGCGTTGGCGGAAAAAATCGGGACGTTGACCCTCTCCAACGAACAAGTTCCGGACAGCTGTACCGTGTTTGCTCCTCCATCGCCGTCCACGGCGGCCTCGATTGCCAAAATCGAGCAGGAGGAAATCAAATTGGTCGACTGGCCGCAAGTTCTGGAACAAATCATTTTGAATATTGAAGAAATCCGGATACCGTAACTCCGGTAGAAAATTTAAAGGAAACGTCATGAGTATCTCCTTCCAGACTGAAGCTCGTATTTTCCATTTGAGAACGAAATCCGCCAGTTACGCCATGCAGATTTTATCCAGCGGCCATCTGGTTCATCTTTACTGGGGCAAACGCCTGGCGTCCGATCTGCCGGACGGCATGGTTTCCGCTCGTGCTACTGCATTCGGCGCGTTCCTTCCCGATTCCGATTGGCAGAGTTTGATGGACATCGGCAAGTTCGAATATCCCTGTTACGGCAATGGCGATTTCCGGACTCCAGCGTTGCAAATCCAGTTTGCCGACGGTTCTACAGTCGGCGATCTGCGTTACGTCAGCCATACCGTTGCCGCCGGTAAGCCAAAGCTGGCCGGGCTTCCCGCCGTCTATACGGAACAGGCGGCCGAAGCGGATACGTTGACCATTCTGCTCCGAGACGCTCTTCAGCAACTTGATGTCGAACTATCTTATTCGGTGCTGCCGGATTATGATGTCCTTACCCGTAGCGTCCGCATCATCAATCACGGTCGGCCCTGCGACATTCTGAAAGCCGCTTCGGCCGCAGTCGATTTTGCCGATAGCCGTTACGATCTGTTGACCCTTCCTGGTGCTTGGGCGCGGGAACGCCGGTTGGAACGGCAACCGCTCCGGTCCGGCGTTCAGAGCGTGGCCAGCGCCCGCGGCGCCAGCAGCCATCAACAGCATCCCTGGATCGCGCTGGCCGAACCCGGCGCCGACGAAAATCGCGGCGATATCTATGCGTTCAGTCTGGTTTACAGCGGCAACTTTGCGGCGGAAACGGAAGTCGATTCTCAAAGTCAAACTCGGGTTATGATCGGCATCAATCCCTTCGATTTCCGCTGGCGGCTGGATACGGACGCCGTCTTTCAGACGCCGGAAACGGTCATGGTCTACAGCGCGGAAGGACTTGGCGGCATGTCCCGCCGGTTCCATAAACTCTATCGGGAACGGCTCTGCCGGGGCAAGTTCCGCGATGCCGACCGCTATATTCTGATCAACAACTGGGAAGCCACCTATTTCAATTTCAACGCGGAACAACTGGTTGGCCTCGCCGCCGAAGCCAAAGGCATGGGCATTGAGTTATTCGTCCTCGACGATGGATGGTTCGGCAAACGCGACAGCGACAACTGCTCGCTGGGCGACTGGGTTCCCGACCGCCGCAAATTGCCGGAGGGCATTACCGGACTGGCGCAAAAAGTCACCGCCCTCGGCCTGAAATTCGGCCTCTGGTTCGAGCCGGAAATGGTTTCGCCGGACAGCGATCTCTACCGGGCGCATCCCGACTGGTGTCTGCACGTCAACGGCCGGGCGCGTTCCGAAGGCCGCAATCAGTTGATTCTCGACTATTCCCGTCCGGAAGTCCGGCAGTACATCATTGATGCCATGAGCAAAATTCTCGATGCCGCGCCGGTCTCCTACATCAAATGGGACATGAACCGTCACATGACCGAAATCGGGTCCGAAGACCGCGCCCCGGAACATCAGCGGGAAACCGCTCACCGCTATATTCTCGGTCTTTATGAAGTACTGGAAACGCTGACTTCCCGCTATCCCGATCTGCTGTTCGAATGTTGCTCCGGCGGCGGGGGGCGGTTCGATCCGGGCATGCTCTATTACATGCCCCAGACGTGGGCCAGCGACGACTCCGATGCCGTTTGCCGGATGCAGATTCAGTACGGAACGAGTATTGTTTATCCGCCGTCGGCCATCGGCGCTCACGTTTCGGCGGTGCCGAATCACCAGGTTGGTCGGATCACGCCGCTGGAAACCCGCGGCCTGATGGCCATGTCCGGCAATTTCGGCTATGAACTCGACCTCCGTAAACTTTCCGACGACGAAAAAGAAGCCGTCAAACACCAGATTGCTTTCTATAAGCGGGTTCGCCGGGTGGTGCTGTATGGCAATCAATATCGGCTGAAATCACCGTTCGAAGGCAATGAAACCGCGTGGATTTATGTCCGCGACGACCGTCGGGAAGCCGTAGCGTTTTATTTTTACACTCTGGCGCAGCCCAATGTCTTGCCGCAACGGCTGAAATTCGCCGGACTCGATCCCGCCTTGCGTTACCGTGTGGAAGCGACGGGAGAAGCCTATGCCGGCGATTTTCTGATGCAGATCGGACTGTGGACGCCGGAACTTTGGCAGGGCGATTTCCGGAGTTATTGCTGGCACCTGTTGGCGGAATAGCGGATCATAGTTGTTGATTCAACGCGGCAGCTTCTTCGATACGGCGTTCTTTCAAGTGTTGCAAGACGGTTTTTCCCACCAGAATGCCGCCGAGCACCAGTCCGCCGATGAAGATTCCCAGCGTCACCAGGAACGTGAAGATAATCTTTCCCGACACCGGCGGCGCAATGACAAAAGGCCGGGGTTCGCCCTGACCTTTGACTTCCAACTCATACGTGCCGGGTTCGGCGGTAAACCGGGCAATATTGACGAATGAATTTTTCCGGCTGGGATGGGAGGAAATCACAAAAGCATGAGTCAACGGCACCGAAGTATTGTCGTCCAGCCGCCAAAGAGTTACAGTCCATCCGGACGGCAAGGCGCGCGGAACGTTGTAGCTTCGGCCTTTGTAGATACAGATATAACGCTGGTTGATATTATAGGTTTCGGTCTGGGGAACCGTAAAAGTCAACTTACCGGGCATGACGCCGTCGGCCAGCGGTTTGTTATAGAGAATCACCAGCATAATAATTCCCGGAAATCCAACTGTTCCGACCAGTAATGCCAATCCGATCGTTACAATGCCGATAGTCAAGCGATTCATGGATGTCCTCCATTGTCCATCTGCATAATTAACAGCGGTTATCGCAGGAGTCAAGCGGCGGCTCGGCAATCCGGGCGGCCTCATCCCGGCGTTACCATGTCGCTCCCATGTTGAAGTGGAATTGCAGTCGGTCCGGGGCCCCTTTCTGATTGTTCACGATCGGGTACGCCAAGTCGAGCTTGATTGGTGCATTGACCATCGGCAACTTGATGCGGAACCCGTAACCGGCGCCCATATCGAAATCCCCGAAACTGGGACTGTACGAGTTTTTGCCGACAGACCCGGCATCCACGAAGATGGCACCGCGAATGAATCGCCAGATCGGGTGAGTGATTTCCGATGTCATCAGGACCATCGTCTGACCGCCCATATTGTACTTGTTGTCATCCACCGGGGAAATGCTGCGATAAGGGAAGCCTCGGATTGTATCGCCGCCGCCGAGGAAGTAGCGCTCATAAAGCGGAGCAGGGTCGTCGCGATTGAAAGAAGACACTGTTCCAACCTTGGCACCGTTCTGCCAGATCAAGGCCTTGTCGAGGAAGTTCATGTAGTAACTGCCTTTGCCTTCCAGTCGGTAGGTGTTATGCGTCGACCCCAAAACTTTCGGCGTGATACTGGAAAACGCATCCAGCAAATAACCGCGGGTTGGGTCGGTCAAACTGTCGCGGGTATCGCGGGCCAGGTCGAGCGACGGCGTACTGTTCCAGCTGCGGCCGCGTTCGTCTTTCAGCACCTGGGTCACGTGGCTGCTCATGTCGTAGACGTTGACCTGTTCGAATTTATAGCCCAGCGACACGCTGGTGAAGTCGTCATAGAATTTTTTAGTCAGCGCGGTCTTGCCGCCGATCCGCTGTTCCGACCAGGCATCGTAAGTGGCCTGATTCCAATAACCGCCCAGATCGAATCGCAACGGCATGTCGAACAGCCACGGTTCGGTGAAGTCGATCGTCCCGCTTTCGCGTTCCAACCCCAGCAGTCCGGCCACCCGCAACCGTTCGCCGCCGCCCTGGAAATAATGATCCGGGTCGGTAATATCGAAGTTATTGTTCGTCAATGCCACCGTACCGGCCAGACTGTCGGTATCCGAATAGCCGCCGCCGACGGTAAATTCGAAGTTGCTTTTTTCTTCCACGGAAATATTGACGTCTTTTTTGCCATATTCCTCATCGTTTACCGTCACGGCTTTGACATCTTTGAAATATCCCATTCCCATCAACCGGTTTTTGCTGGCTTCGATACGATTTTTATCGACGGGATCGCCCGGCTGGATGGCCAGTTCGCGCCGAATCACCTTGTCCTTGGTGACTTTGTTGCCTTTAATGTTGACATCCTGCACGGTATAAGGAATGCCTTCGGTAATCTGGAATTCGACATCGACCAGATGCGTCTGGTAATCCGGATAGCGGGTCACGCGGCAATTGTAATCGGCATAACCGAGCAGCGCATATTCGAATTCGATATTTTCCTTGGTCTTGTCTTCCATTGTTTTATCGTAAATAGTACCTTTGACTAGGGCAATACACTTGGCTAGTTGTTGCGGGGTAAATTTTTTCGTTCCGGTGATGGTGACTTTATTGACTTTATAGGGTTTCCCTTCATAAAGTTTGAAGTTGATATTGACATATTCCGGATTGCCGGGATCGGGGGTTGTTACGACTTTTTCGACTTTGAAATCGAGATAGCCCTTATTCCAGTACATTTCCCGTAGACGGACCTGATCCATATCCAACTGTGTCGAATCAAATAAACCGACATCGAAAAAACGGCTTAGAAATGAATACCGGTTGGCCAGGGAATTTTTCAAATCCCAACTGGAAAATACCGTATTGCCTTCGAAAGTCACATCATTGACTTTCAGACGAAGTTTTTCATCGATATTAAAGATCACGGAAACATGGGTAGCATCTTCCCGTTTGATGGTTGGCGCGATGGTTGCTTCATTGTAGCCCTTGCCGCGATAATAGGCACGAAGTTTGTTAGAACTTTCCCGTAGTTTGACGTCATTCAGCGGCAAATCGGCTTCCAGGGTAATTTCTTTCTGAAGATCCGCAGTGGGAAATTTCTGGTTGCCTTTGAAGACAATCTGCTTAACCACGGGTTTGGCCTTCAGCTGAAATAGGATATCGACGGTATCCGCATCGACCTTTTTGGTTTCGGCAACAACGTCGGAAAAGAAACCGGTGCCGAACAAGCGTTTGATGTCGTCGTTGAGCACCTTGTCGTTAAACGTATCACCGGCATGTTGCTGAATATTGAATTGCAACATCTGCTCAGGAAACTTGTAATTGCCAGCCTGCTGAAAAACAATCCGACCGATTTTTTCAGCGGTAGCGGAAAATGCCAACGCCGTTATCAGCATTACAGCTAAAGTTATTCTTTTCACGGGCGGTACGACTCCTGCGCATTATAATCGGAATACAATAAACCTGCCACCGCCGGATGCAAACGCTTTTTCAGGGATTATCCGGCTTTTTCCGGATTGTCATCGTCCGAATAACGACTGCGTTCCCGGAATTGTCCGATATGAGGATGGAACGTCAGGAAGACTACTCCGGTTTGACCGTTACGATTCTTTTCGACGATCAATTCGGTTTCCACGCCCTTTTCCATTGCTTCCCGTGTCATATTCTTGGTCTGGTCCCGGTCCCGATGGAGGAACGAGACGATATCGGCATCTTGTTCGATGGCCCCGGATTCACGGAGATTGCTTAGTTTCGGGCGGGCGTCGCGGCTGGTGGATTTTTCCACTTCCCGGTTCAACTGGGCCAGCACTACCACCGGAACATTCAAATCCTTGGCCAGGCTCTTGATGCCGGAAGAAATGGAGGCTACTTCCTGTTGGCGGCTTTCCATGGCGTCGCCACCGGCTCGCATTAACTGCAGATAGTCGATACAAATCAGCTCAATATGATGTTGTGTTTTCATGCGGCGGGCCTTGGCGCGAAGTTCGGCAATTGTCAATCCGGCCGTCGGGTCGATAAAAATGTTGGCTTTGCGCAACTCCGATACCGCGCCGGTCAGCTTCTGAAGGTCGCTGGGCCGGAAGGACCCGTCGTAAAAACTGCTTTCGCTCACTTGCGCTTCCATGCACAACAGCTTGCGGGCAATTTGTTCCGCCGTCATTTCCAAGCTGAAGAATAACACACCGCGCTGGCGGTTTCCTTTCATCGCCACATAGTGAAGCAGATTCAGGGCGAACGTGGTTTTTCCGATCGACGGCCGGGCGGCGATGACGATCATTTCCCCCGGCTTCAGCCCGACGATCAAACGATTCAATTCGGTATAAGGGGTAGGAATGCCGACTTCCTTTTCCTTGTTGATAACCTTCTGGATTTCGGCAAAGACATCTTTGATGCTGTCTTTCAGCGAAATAATGTCCTGCTTGGTATTGTCTTCCCGTACTTTGTAAATATTGGTCTCGATTTCATCGACGAGCGTCTTGATATCGGTATCGACCTCATAACATTTACGGAGCGAGTCGGAACAGACATTGATCATGCCGCGGAGAATGTGGTATTCGCGGACGATTTCGCACCAATTCTCGAAATTGGCGGTGGTGGCAATCGCGTTATAAAGGTCGGCAATGTAGACTTCGCCGCCGATTTCGTCAAGTACGCCTTTGCGGCGTAACGCATCGGCCAGCGTCAATGGGTCGACTTCCACGCTGTTTTTTTTCAGTTCCAGCGCGCACTTGTAGATTTCCCGGTGGACATGCGAATAGAAAACATCCGGGCTGGGGCCCAGCAATTCTACTACCGATTCTCCGCAGGAAGCGGGTTCCCGGAGGATCGCAGCAAGAACCGCCCGCTCGGTCTCTAAATTGTGAGGCTGCGGGCGGTCCTCGTCAAGCAAACCGGCCGGACGGGCCGGTTTCTTTTTCGCGTCGGCATCACTCATAAAACTAGGCCCGGACGATCCAGACTTTCGCTTTTGCCGTGACGGCGGCATGAAGCTTGATTTCTACATCGAAGGCACCAAGCGCCCGGATCGGGGCGGTCAACTGCACGTGGCCGTGCTTGACTTCAATACCCTTTTCCTTGAGTTTATCGGCAATCACTCGCGCCGTGACAGAGCCGAACAACTGATCGTCGTCGGATGCCTGCATCGGGATGGTGATTTCAGTCTGGGCAATCGTTTCCGCCAATTTCTGGGCTTTTTCGAGTTCCAGTTTCCGCTGTTCTTCGATTTTGTCCTTGCGGGCCGCCAGCATCCGCAGGGTACCCTGGGAGGCCTTGGAAGCAAGACCGCGCGGAATCAGAAAATTCCGGGCATAGCCGGGAGCGACATGCACTTCTTCGCCGGCCAGACCGAGATTCTCGACGTCCTGCAGCAGAATGAGTTTTATCGAAGCCATAGTATCTTCTTTCTCCTTAGCGATGAATTAAAGTTCGGATTACAACGTCAAGCTGATGATCCGGGCCAGCTTGATTGCTTCGCACAACATCTTCTGATGATGCAGGCAAGTCCCGGTAATCCGGCGCGGCAGAATCCGGCCTTTTTCCGTCTGGAACTTTTTCAGCGTTTCCGCATCTTTGAAGTCGATGTATTTTACTTTGTTTTCGCACAAACGGCAGATCTTGGGGGTACTTACCCGACGAACTCTTTTCTTCCGTTTGTTGTCCTTGTCATGAGTATTTTCCTGCATGTTGAACATCCTTTATTTTGGTTTTCAGATCATTCTGAATATAGCCTGAACTTTCGGTCTAGAACGGAATATCGTCTTCGGCCGTCACGTCGAACGCACCTTCCGGCGGCATCGGCGGCGGCGGCGGACGCTGCCCGCCATTATTTCCGGGCGTCGGAGCCGGGGCCGGCGCTTGAGCCGAGGCCGGCGCTGCCGACTGCTGCCGATATCCGCCATTGGCCGCAGGCGGCGGGCCCTGGCGATACCCGCCGTTATTGCGCGGCGGATAATTTTGCTGCCCCGTAGAGGCGCCATTGGCAGCCGGAGCCGACTGGCGATACCCGCCATCTTCTTCCGGTCCGGGGCCGGCACTGAAATCATCCTGCGGATAAGCTCCGTCGGAAGTTCCGCCGGCATTTCCGCCGCGTCCCAGGAACTGAACTCGTTCCGCTACTACCCGCAACCGGGAACGTTTTGCTCCGCTTTCCTTGTCCTGCCACTGGTCGAGTTGTAACCGGCCTTCAATCAGGACGGAGACCCCTTTTTCCAGATAACGGTGACAGGTTTCCGCCTGTTTGCCCCAGACCACGATGTCGACGAAGCAGACTTCTTCCTTGTCGTTAAACTTGCGATTAACGGCCAAGCCGAATTCTCCTACCGCCGAACCACCGGGCGTATAACGCAATTCCGGCTCTCTGGTCAGATTGCCCAGCAGAAATACTTTGTTCAGCGAAGACATAATTTTGTGCTCCCGGTTAAGTCGTTACCTGGGGTTTATTCCGGACGGTTGTAGTTGATGATCAAGCTGCGGACCACCCGTTCGTCCAGTTTATAGTAACTTTTCAGTTCATCGGCTTTACCGGGTTCCAGATTGAACACATAGTTCCAGTAAATGCCGGCTTTCCGCTTCTTGATTTCGGTCGCGAACTGTTTGCGGCCCATGGAAACGCTTTCCACCATTTCTCCACCCCACTGTTTGAACAGCTCGGACAGCTCTTTGCTGAATCCTTCGCCCTCGTCGTCCACCTTGCGGATGTCGAGAATAAATACGGCTTCATATTTCTTCAAGGTTAAATCCTCCTGTTAAGAGTTCTTTTCCATCGTTTGTTCTTGGGCTAAATCCATACCATTATAGGTATTCATGGCCGTCAGCAAATCACGGCAGATCGCGGTTTGCGCCGCCGTTGCTGCTGCCGTCAAAGCCTTTTCCGCAATCTCCTGCTCGTCTGCGGCGAACGCACCCAGCACGAACTCAATCTGGTCGTGCCGATGCTTGCTGCCGGTTCCGACGCGCAAACGGGCAAAATTCTGGGTGCCGATTTCGGCGATGATCGAATCCATGCCGTGGTGTCCGCCGCTACTGCCGTTCGCCCGCAGACGAAGTCGGCCCAGCGGCAAATCCACATCATCGTAAACCACCAGAATTTCCGCCGGCGTCAATTGCTGCGAACGCAACAGCGACGCGACGGCTTTCCCGCTCAGATTCATAAACGTCATCGGTTTGAGCAACGTCAAGTTACGACCTTTGATCCGGCCGCACCAAGCGGTACCGGAACTGACTGCTTTTTCAGTAAACGTTCCCGGCAATAATTTCAGCAACCGGTCGATCACCATGAAGCCGGCATTATGCCGACTTCCGGCATATTCTGCCCCGGGGTTCCCCAGTCCAACGACCAAACCGATTGTCGATTGCCGTTCGTTCATGCTCAAGCTGCTTTCCGTGCTGCGGTTATGTTACCGAAAACGTACCATGAATATCGGTTATTTTTTGCCTTCTTTCTTGGCCGGAGCTTTGGCATCCGCGGCCGGGGCTTTACCGCCAGCTGCCGGAGCCTTGGCCCCCGCTGCTTTGGCATCGCCTTCCGCTGCCGGAGTTTCACCTTCAGCCGCTACTTCCGCCGGTTTCGCTTCTTCGGCCGCTACTTCCGCCGCCGGCAGCACGACGTTACAAACAATGGCTTCAAGATCATGCGCCACCGTTACACCTTCCGGCAACTGAATGTCTTTCACCAGCAACGCATCGCCGACGTTCAGATTGCTGACGTCTATGCTCAGGTTTTCCGGCAGATTGGCCGGCAGTGCTTCGACTTCAATTTCGTGGAGCAATTGTTCCAGCAAACCGCCGAAGCTTTCGCCGATGGCCGTGCCATGAGCATGAACTTTGACCGGAGCTTTGATCTTTTCGTTCGGGTCGACTTCCAGAAAATCCACATGAACCATCGTCCGGCTCAAAAAGTTTTCCTGAACTTCCTTGATCAGGGCCAGGTACTTGTCCTGATCGTTTTCGACCAGATGAACCAACTGGACGTCATGGTTCATCAGCGAACGCCATTCGCCGCTTTTCAGCGTGATCTGGCGACCGGGTTTCCCCTTGCAGTAAATGATCGCCGGAATGTTACCGGCATGTCTCAGTCGGCGGGATTCGCCCTTGCCGCTCTTTTCACGTCCGGTAATGTGCAGTACGTGTTTGACTCTACTCATTTCGTTTTCCTTTCCTTCACTGGTATTGCTTAGGATTTGGTTTGATTTTGAATCAAGGTTGAATTATTTGACGCGGAACAGGCTCGACACCGATTCGCCGTCGTGAATCCGCCGAATCGCTTCGCCGAGCAGCGGGGCCACACTGATGACCTTGAGCCGGCCTTCGCAGTCGTCTTGCTGAGGTACGCCGTCGGTGGTAATCAGTTGCTTGATCGGACTGCTCTTGATGGCCGTCTTGCCTTTTTCGTTGAGCAGACAGTGGGAGACGACGGCGTAAATATCGCCGGCCCCCGCGTTTTTAAGCTGATTGGCCGCGGCAATCAAAGTGCCGGCGGTCGAAGTCAGGTCATCGGTAATAATACAGGTTCGTCCGGCGACTTCGCCCACCAGATGGCTCGACTGAACCGAGCGACCGTCGATCCGACGTTTCGCCACCACCGCAAATCCAGCGTTGAGCATGTCGCTATAGGCCATGGAAATTTTTACGCTGCCGGAGTCCGGAGAGACCACGACCAGGTTGTTGCCGAAGCGCTCACGGAGATAGGGAACGATGACCGGGGCGGCGTATAGATGGTCTACCGGAATATCGAAGAAGCCTTGGATTTGCTGCGAATGGAGATCCATGGCAATAATCCGGTTGGCACCGGCCACCGTCAGCAGATTGGCCACCAGTTTGGCGGTAATCGGCACCCGTGGCTTGTCTTTGCGGTCCTGCCGGGCATAGCCGTAGAACGGCAACACCGGAGTGATACGGGCGGCGGATGCCCGACGGGCGGCGTCGATCATAATCAAGAGTTCCATCAGGTTTTCATTGGTTGGCTGACAAGTCGGCTGAATGATGAAAATATCCTGACGTCGAATGTTTTCTTCGAATTGAACAAAAATTTCACCGTCGGGGAATCGGGAGATGTTGGCGTTGCCCAGCGGGGTTCCCAAATATTGGGCAATCGCTTCGGACAAGGGCCGATTGGCAGTCCCCGAATAAATCCGGACATTCCTTGGCAATGAGTTCATCGCTTTTCCGTGCCTGTTGTTAAGTTTTCGAAAACCCCATTCCGAATCCAACAGGCGTCCGCCGCCGAAGAAGCGGACCAAGACCGAAATTTTCATTCCGGCAACCTTTTGGGTCCCGCCCCCTGACGGAGCGGAAAATCCTGCTGTTGTCAGCGGATTAAGGCTTTCTGGTTTATTGCAAAAGTCTTAAATATAGCCTTTCGTGACGGAATTTCAAGTTGATTGGCGAGAAAGGTCGCGTACCGCTTTCTTAAGAAGTCAAAAACAGGACTGTTCCAAATTGCCATAAGAGGGCGAAAACTTGTCCTTTTTCCCTCGTAATATGATTTTATTTCATATTACGCGAAACGCGGCCACAGCTATACCCCAACTGTCGCGGTACTGGCTGGGACGCGGACCGTCCGCCACTTTGACCTGCAGGAAATTATACCCTTTCCGGAGTTTCACGGTCAGAAAATTCCAGGAATGAAATTCACCGTCACTGGCGGCTTCCAGGCGGCCGAGCGGGTGGTCGTTGAGCCGGAGTTCGGCGCGGTCGGCAGCGCGAATCGCCAGCGTTGCCGAAATCGCACGATCGGCGTAAATGCGGAACTGGACCAGCGCCGACAATTCGCCCTGTTGGCGGAAATGATGAATCAGGTCGTAAAAGCCGTCGCGATTGGGCTGAAGTTCCGTCGGGTTCCGATCGTAAAATTCGTCGGCGGACAGCGGCTTTTCGCCCCAGTCCAGCGGCGTGAGAAAATCCTGGGGCCAGGGGCCGAGCACATGCGCGGTCGTCACCGGGACGACCTGTCGGTTTTGCACCGGCGGAAACGCGGCAATTCGGGCCAGCGTCGCACCCATCGGAACCAGGTCGAGTTCGGTTTTCTGATTCTGCACCCGATAATACAGCGGAATATCCGGCGTATAGCGGCCGGATTCCAGTTCGTCGTATCCGGTAATGGTTTGGGCGGAAACGCGCAGCTTCAGTCGGACGCCGTCGGCATCGAACGGATAGCCCTTTGTCGCCGTGGCCACTTCCTCGATACCGGCCTGCGGGTCAAGCGCATAGTTCCACGGTCCGGCGGGGGTGATGCGGCGCGGCGTAAAACGCTTTTTCGGTTCCTCTTTGACTTCGTGACACGGTACCGGATACGCATAAAGCAGCGGCCCGCGTTCGACGGTCAGGTTGTTCTGCCGGTCGGTCTTGACTTCCGCCGCCATCGGCAATGTCAGTTCGATCACGTCGCCGGGGGCAAAGCGCCGGGTCAGAGTGGCAAATTTTCCGGCGGGTAACCTCATTTTTACCGTTCTGCCGTTGCATTTGACGGCGGCGGCATGACACCATTCCGGCACCCGGAATGTGAACGGGAACGTCATCGGCTCGGCGGGATGCAGTTCGAACCGGATGGTTTCGGAAAACGGATATTCCGTGACTTCGGCAAGGTGAAGACTCCGGCCACCGATCTGAAAATCGGCTTCCGACGGCCCGTAGAGCGCCGCCACCGGCGCGCCGTCCGGCGTTTGCAGCCACATCCGAAGCGCGTAATTCGGCATGGCACGCTGAATATTGGCGGGACAGCACTGTGGAAACTGATTGGGCCGGTACTGCCGCCAGGAGGTAATTCCGTGCAGGAACGCACCCCGGTGGGCAAAGCCGTCCATGACCACCTGATTGCCGCTGGACATATATTGAATAGCGGTAAAATCCTTGGTGATCGAGCCAGGCAACGCGTTGAAAATCGCTTTTTCGATGCGGTCGGCCCAGCGGCCTTCGCCGGTGGCCTGCAGATAATAACCCAGCGACCAGGTCAGGTCGGTGATGACGCAACTTTCGTAACCCCGGGTCGCGCCGGTGCCGGAAAGGAATTCTTCGGAACTGACCAGTCCGGTCGGCAGCAGATGATCGTGCAAAAGTTTTTCCATGCCTCGCACCGCCACGTCCAGATACTCGGGTTTGCCGGTATGGATATAGAGCAGAATCGGCAGCTTGATTTCCTCGCAGCAGGTGACGCCGTGGTTGACGACTTTTTGTCCGGAGGCGAGTTTGACGGCGCCGATTTCTTCATAGTAGTCGGTCCGATGTTTGACGGCGAGAACTTCGTCGAAACGGCGATAGGCGGCCTCGGCTTTGGCAATCAGGGCGGCATCGCCGGTCCAGACGGCGGTTTGCAGCACGCCTTCGAGATTGGTGATGTTGCGGAAATACTCGGCCAGATCGGCCACGGTCAAGCTTTGGTAATGGCGATGCCAGGCGGCCACGGTTTTCCGCTCCGGATGCGCCTGCTGATAGGCGGCCACGGCGCGAAAAAAAACCGCCATCGGCCATTCGGAATGATCGACCGATGCCATTTGCGCGAGGTGTCCGTTCGCTTCGGCGGTCCCGATCACGTAGTTCAGATTTTGCCGAAACAACGCAACCAACCGGGAATCGTCGAGGAGCAGACCGAGGCGGACCAAGGCGTCGAGCAGATAGGCGCACTGTTCGTAGGGCCACCAGGTTTTGAACTCTTTCTTCTGGGGGGCGTTGGGATAAAACAGGTCGTCGAGATGGATGTTCTGAATCTGTCCGGACCAGAGGCAGGTGTCGAACGGATACCCCAGTTCCGCGAAATGCCCGGACATGCCATCGCGCTGGCGTTCCAGAAATTCCCGGAGCCAGCCTTGAGGTTTAATGTTAGACGGCAGAATTTCCCGGAATCGGGAATACAGCGGGATCGCGGAATTTTTGGCTGCTTTCATCGTACTGCCGCTGCTTACCGGGTAGTGAACTGATAGACAATGGCCTGATGGTAATCCTGCCCCGGCAACAGTTCGATCGACGGAAAATGTGCATGGTTGGGGGCATCCGGATAGTGTTGGGGTTCCAGGCATAAAGCGCCGCGCCGCGGATACCGGGCGCCCTGCTTGCCCGGATTGTCGTTGAGAAAATTGCCGCTGTAGAACTGAACGCCCGGCTGGGTGGTCAAAACCGTCATGACGCGGCCGCTGGCCGGGTCGTAGACTTCGGCGGCAGCTTCCAAGGCGTCGACGGATTTGCGGTCGATAATAAAGTTGTGGTCGTAGCCGCCGCCATTGGCCAGTTGTTCGCCGGAAGCGCCGACATCGCGGCCGACCGGTTTAGCCTGGAGGAAGTCGAACGGCGTATTCCGGACGGACCGGAGTTCGCCGGACGGAATATATTCGGAGTTGATCGGCGTAAACCGGGAGGCGTTGATCTTCAATTCATGGCCGGTTACCGGGCCGCTGTCGTGTCCGCCGAGGTTGAAATACGAATGGGCGGTCAGGTTGACAATGGTCAGGGCATCCGTAACGGCATCGAATTCGAGCATCAGGCGGTTGTCCGCAGTCAGCGTGTACGTGGCGGTAACGTTCAGATTGCCGGGGTATCCTTCTTCGCCGTCGGAACTGAGCCGGGAGAGTTTCAATACGCTGTTGCCGTCGGCTTCCGAGGTGGCCGCATCCCAGACCATGCGGTTGAAGCCGGTTACGCCGCCGTGAAGATGGGTGTTGCGCTGCGGCATTTCGTTGACTGCCAACTGGTAAATTTTACCGTTGAGCGCGAATTTCCCCGCATTGATCCGATTGCCGCAACGGCCGATCAGGGCGCCGAAATAATTATTGCCGGCTTCGTATTCGGCCAGCGTATCGTACCCGAGGACGATATCGGCGGTCCGGCCGGTCCGGTCGGGGACATGAAGCTGTACGATGGTACCGCCGTAATTGGTAATTTTCACCGTCATGCCGGCGGCATTGGCAAGAGTAAACAACGATACCGGTAACCCGGCGGCGGTTTTCCCAAAAACTTCCTGCTTGATCGACATGATCCATTGCTCCATAGTTGACATGGTTGATAAACACCGCGTCAATATATCTTCAAAAGCGGCCGGGTCAAAAGTCCGAGTCGCAAAAACCATGAAAATCAACCGGAACAAATAGCACTTTCCGAGTTTGACGATTGTAAGATCGACCGAAAAGGTGATAAATTAATCAGGAACATAATCCGGTCGAAAAGAAAGCAGAAAAATGAGTATCGCATGGAAAAATGAAACGACGGCAGTAATCGGCGGCAGCGGTTTTCTGGGACGTTATCTGCTGGAAGCTTTGCAAGAGCGCGGCTGTTCGCGGCTGATCAGCCTGTCGCGGCATCGCGATCCCGCGCTGGAAGCCATGGGCGTAACCCTGGTTCAGGGCGACCTCCGCAATCCGGAAAGCGTGGAAAACGCCTGCCGCAAAGCCACTATCGTTTTTCATACCGCAGCCAAGGCCGGCGTCTGGGGATCTTATCGCGAATATTACGATATCAACGTGGGCGGCACCGCCACGGTCCTGGCCGCCTGTCGGCGGTTCGGCATCACCCGGCTGGTTTACACCAGTTCGCCCAGCGTGGCCTATTCCCCGACCAGGGATATCGCCGGCGACGACGAATCATTACCGTATCCGCCCAAATTTCTGGCCGCTTATCCGGCGACCAAGGCGCTGGCGGAAAAATTGGTGCTGCGCGATTCCGATAAGGAATTGCGGGCCGTCGCGTTGCGTCCCCATTTGATCTGGGGTCCTCGCGACCCGCATCTGTTACCCCGGCTGTTGGAAGCCGCCGCCCGGGGACGGCTTCCGCGCATCGGCGACGGCCACAATCTGGTCGATCTGACTTATGCCGCTAACGCCGCCGCCGCCCATTGCCAGGCGGCCGAAATGCTGACCGATGCGCCGGCCGGGTTTCGCGGCGTCTATTTTATCAGCGACGGCTCCCCGGTCAACCTCTGGAACTGGCTCAACGAACTTTTCCTGGCGTTGGGACTGCCGGCTACTTCCCGAGCGATCGGCTATGCGCCGGCCCGGCGGGTCGGCGCCGTTATGGAAACGTTATGGAAATTGCTGCCGCTGCCCGGCGAACCCCTGATGACCCGTTTTGTGGCCGGTCAACTGGCATTTTCCCACTACTTCAATATTGCCGCCGCCCGGCGCGACTTCGGCTATGCGCCGGTCGTACCGCCCGAACAGGCGCTGGCGGAAACCATCGCCTGGCTGCGACGGGATATTTTACCCGGAGTGAAAAAATCCTGATGCGCTCGACGCTTACCGCAAAACTGCTGCTCCTGGCCCTGGCCGGAGTCGCCCTACTGTTGCTCCCAACCGGCTGCGGCAAGCGCGGGACCGGACCGGAGTTTCGCGAACTCCATCTCAGTGCCAACGGCAAGTTGCGGACGCTTGATCCCGCGCAGGCCGATGACCTTGTCAGTCAGCATCTGGTGGCTTCTTTCTACGATACGCTGCTGCAATATGATTATCTGGCCCGCCCCTACCGGCTGGCGCCGTCGATGCTGACGTCCATGCCGACGGTTTCCCCGGACCGGAAAACGTACCGGTTCCAACTGCGCGACGACCTCTACTTCCAGTCGGACCGCTGTTTCGGCGACAATGACCGCCGGGTACGGCACATCACTACAGCCGATGTGGTTTTTTCGCTGCTGCGGCTGGCCGATGCCCGCGTCAAAAGTCCGGTGTTTTGGATGCTGCGCGGCAAGATCGAGGGACTGGACCAGTTCCACGCCGTCACCGCCGCCGCCGCGCCCAATGACATGAGCATGTACGACCGGTCCTGGCCCGGACTGGAAATCGTCGACGCTCATACGCTGATGCTGCGGCTCCGTCAGCCCGACCCGCGGCTGCTCTATGCGCTGGCCATGCCGAATGCCGCCGTTGTTTCCCGCCGAGCCGTGACTTGTTACGGCGAAGATTTTCAGGAACACCCGATCGGGTCGGGGCCGTTCCGGATGGTTTCCTGGCGGCGCGACTATCGGATTATTCTGGAACGCAATCCCGAATACCGTCACGAAACGTTTCCGCAGGCGGCCGATCCGAAAGACCGTCGGCGGGCGTTGCCGCTGTCCGACCGGATTGTCTGCAATCTGGTCAAACAGCCGCTGGCCTCGTGGCTGATGTTCCTTCGCGGCGAACTCGACCAGGGAGCGCTGGACAAAGACACTTTCGACGCAGTAGTGGGCGAAAACGGCGAACTGGTGGACGCCCTGAAAAAGCGCGGCATCGAACTGATTCAAGCTCCGGCGTTCGAAGTCACTTACATCGGATTTAACTTCACCGATCCCATTCTCGGGCACAATCCGGCGCTGCGGAAGGCCATCAGCCTGGCTTACGACGTACCGCTCCGGATGCGTCATTTCAGCCATCGGCTGATTCCGGCCAACGGCCCCATTCCGCCCGGCGTGGCCGGTTACGATCCCGCATTCCGCAATCCGTACAATCAGTTCAATCTCGAGCTGGCGAAAAAGTACCTGGCGGAAGCCGGATATCCCAACGGCATCGACTCCGCCACCGGTATGCCGCTTGAACTCACGTTCGATCAGGGCAACACTACGTCGCAATATCGTCAACTGGCCGAATTGATGATTGCCGACCTCGGCAAAATCGGCATTAAAATCAAACCGGTGCTCAACAACGCACCGCAGTTTTACGGCAAACTGCGCAAGGGGCAGTTCCAATTGTTCCGGCTCTCGTGGGTCGGGGACTATCCCGACGGCGAAAACTTTCTCCAGCTGTTTTACGGTCCCAACGCCGGCAGCTGCAACCGGGTTTTTTTCCGGAACGCCGAGTTCGATCGGATGTTCGAGGCGGCGTCTACTTTGCCGGAAGGTCCGGAACGCGCGGAACGGTATCGCCGGATGACCGTTTATCTGGCCGGACAATGTCCGTGGATTTTCGAAGGGTATACGGTTTCCTTTACGCTGAATCATGACTGGCTGGAAAACTACCGGCCGCACGATTTCGCGTTCGCCAAATGGAAGTATCTGACATTCGATCCGGCTCGGCGGCAACGGGCAATCAAAGCGTTCACGCCGATTGAAATGGATGAGCTGCGTCACTGAGCCGGGAAATTCCGGCGGAATATCCGCCGGATCGCGGCCGGGCGGAAGCCTCAGTCGTGGTTGTCGACTACCGAGAACTGCAGAATCGTAATAATCAGCAGAAAAGCCAGTGCCTGAGCGACGATTACCACGGCGGTTTTGACGTCTCCCCACATCAGCGGCAGTACGCCGATCCCAATGACGAATGACAGCAGGTGGACCAGCAGCACCGCCCGTTTTTTATCCATGCCCATATGAACGAAACGATGGGAAATGTGGTTGTGGTCGCCGATGTAAATCGGCTTATGGAGATAAAGCCGGATCAGCACCACCGCGACGGCGTCGAACAGCGGAATCGCCAGAATGAACAGCGGAATCAGCATTGTCAAATGCGTAGAGGAAACATTAGGAATATAATAGGTGGCGCTGACGCTTAGAATCGCCAGCGTGTAACCGAGGAAATGACTGCCGGAATCGCCCATGAAAATCGACGCCGGCGCATGGTTGAAAAACCAGAACCCGATAATACTGCCGGCTCCCGCCGCCCCCAGCGCCGCCACGAAATGCTGTCCGCTGATGATCGCCACGGTGGTCAGCAGCGCCATGGAAATAAAGCTGATGCCGGCTGCCAGGCCGTCCATGTTATCCAGAAAGTTGATGGCGTTGATAATCAGCAGAATCCAGAAGATCGACGCCGCCCAGGAGACGATTTCGCTATGGATGAAAACAGTGACCCGGATGCCGCCCAGCCACACGGCCAGCACCGCAACGGCCAGTTGGCCGATGAATTTGGTCGAGGCTTTCAGCCGGTAGTGGTCGTCGACGAAGCCGACCATGGTAATGAGAAACGCGCCGAGGCAGAGGAACAGCAGCCGGGAGGAGATCAACGGAATACCCGGCAGGGCATTGTTGACATCGGCGTTGAGGCGGATACTCTGGCTGGAAAACGCCGCCAGCAGGCAAACTGTGATCGTGGCGATCCACGCCAGAAACATGGCGACGCCGCCGAGGACGGGGGTCGGTTTTTCATGTCGGTTGTGGGTATGTTGATCGGGACGATCCAGAAAGTTGGTCAGCCGGGCGATTTTTTCAAACAGCGGAGTGAAAACGAGGGAAAAAACGCTTGCCATAACAAAAACGAACAGATAAAGTTGCCACCAGACCATGAAAGTATGACTCCCGTTTTAATGGCGACCGGTTGTCGCATTTTACAAAATCCACGTATATTATAACATGTTTCAAGCATAAATGAAAATATTCGGTTGACAAACTCGGTTAATAATATGACTAGCGAAAAAAAATATCTGTTCGGTCCGGTCCCGTCCCGACGGCTGGGGCTGTCGCTCGGAATTGATTTGGTACGGGCCAAAACCTGTACGCAAAACTGCGTCTATTGCGAAGCCGGCGCGACCACCGACCTCACGCTGGATCGCCGCGAATATGTGCCGGTCGACGAGGTCTTGCGGCAGCTCGACGCCTATCTAGCGACCGGGCCGGAACTGGACTATGTGACTTTTTCCGGTTCGGGCGAGCCGACGCTGAACTCCCGGATCGGGGAGGTGGTCGAATTCATGCGGACGCGTTATCCGCAGTATCGTCTCTGTCTGTTGACCAACGGTTCGCTGCTCGATCAGGAAGCCGTGGCCCGGGCCGTGGAACGTGCCGATCTGATTATTCCCTCGCTGGATGCTTCCAACGAAGAAGAATTTCAAAAAGTCAACCGTCCGGTGCCCGGCTATACACTGGATCGGCTGGTCCGGGCGCTGGCGTCGTTCCGCCGTCGCTATCGCGGCGCTTACTGGCTGGAACTGTTTATGGTTCCCGGCGTGAACGACACGGCGGCTTCGCTCGAACGTTTTACCGCGCTGGTCAAACAGATTGCTCCTGATAAGGTTCAGCTCAATACGCTGGATCGTCCCGGGTGTGTCGACTGGATCGAACCGGCGTCGGAAGCCACGGTTCTGCGGTTTCTGGAAGCCATCGGCCCGGTCGCTGCGGTCGAGGCGGTCGGCAAGTTCCGGCATCAGCGTTATCACAGTCTGACCGTCAGCGCGGATGCTGCGCAACGGGTGCTGGAACTGGTGAAGCGGCGGCCGTGTACGGCCGCCGATATCAGCGCCTCGCTGGGAGTGACGTTGGAACATGCCGTGGTCGGTCTGGAAGAAATGGCTTCCGCCGGGCAGTTGGCACGTCTTCCCCACCCCCGCGGCATGTTTTATTCCTTGCCGGACGGAAACTGCGGTTGTCCGACCGGACCGGGCACACCAAAAGACTGAGCTCAACAGGCGGAATAAACGTTGGAACGAAGCGATCTTTTTTCTCTCTGGGTGCAACGGTTGCATCAATTGCAGTCCGGCGCCTGGATCATGCCGCCGGAACCGCAGCTTTCCATCTATTGCGGCGCCATCAATCCCCGGGCAATCGGCGCCCTGATGGCGGAACGCGGACCGGACGCGATTGTCATTTATGTTTTTTCCGGAGTAATCGAGCAGGAAGCTCAGGTGGTCAAACTGGCGGGGGAATGCGGGGGCCGTTTTCTGGCCATCGCCAATCATCCGGAGGCCGGAACCGGCGACCGCTTGGAAATGGCGCTGTCCCTGCTGATTTATCAGCGTGTCGACTTTCTGGTGGAATCTGCGCGGGAAGACCAGTTTGCCGGATTGATGGACAATTTCAGTCTGCGGCTGTCCCAGGCCACCATGATGCGGCAGGGGCTTTACATGACCCGGCTTTCGAAGATTTCTGCCCGGCTGATCAATCTGGCGCTGGCCGGACAGCGGGAACTGCTGGACCCGTTGGCCGGACCCTATCCGTTTCCCGCCGTGATCTGTGGCGCCGGACCATCGTTGCCCGACAATCTCGAACAGTTGCGTCCGTATCGGAAAAAATTGTTTCTCATTGCGGTGGGCCATGCGTTTAAAACGTTAATGGCGGCCGGAATCGCTCCTGATCTGGTGGTGGAAATCGACTCCAACGCCCGCAACAACTGGCATCATGACTACGATCCCGGCGAGATTCCGTTGCTGGCGCAGGTCGGCGTCGATCCGATGATTCCGGCCCGGTTCCGCAAAGTACTCTGGTGCGGCAGCCGCGACTTGCGGGAACGGACATGGTTCCAACTGACTGGAACGCCGTTGCTGGAGCTGGCCGATGGCGCCACCGTGATCATTCCGGCGATTGATTTCGCCGTTAAAACGGGATTCTCGTCGCTGGCGGTAATCGGCAACGATCTCTGTTTTTCTCCGTCCGGCGCCGCTCATGCCGGCAGTTCGGATACTTTGACGGAAAGCCGAATACCGACCCCCGGTTGGGATCGGAGCGTGGTGGAAAGCGCGCCTCGCTTTTTGCAACTGCGCGATTGTCTGGAAGCCTATCTGAAGCGGTTGCCGGCGGGGACGTCGATCTATAACTGTTCTGCCCGGGGGGTAGTGATTCGCCATATGGAACGCCTGCCGTTTGCCGACTGGCTGGCGGGGCACGCGGCCAATCCCCGGACGGCGGCGGTTTTTCGTTCCATGCCATCTCCTCGCCCGTCCGACTGGCTGCGGCAGAAAGTGACCGAACTGGATGCCTATATTCGACTGACTCAGAAATTGTCGCAGTGGACCATTTCGGAAGAAGCTTCCATTTTTCCGGAGCAGCATGCGGAAACGCAGAAATTGCTGGATTTGGAATGGCGGTTTGCCGTTCATCCCGAATGGGCGTTTCAAATCGGCAGTCTGCATCGGAAGACCGACGATTTTCTGCTGGCGCCGGTTACCATGGCGGAACGGCGGGATACGGCGGCTGCCGCCTGGAAAAATTTACGGATGCGGTTCCGTATTCTCTTTTGTCTGGCGGTTGACTTCAGCCGCAAACTGGTTGCCTCGGCAAATCTGACGCCGGATCGGGTCGAGGCGCTGGCGGAAGCGGCGTATGAGCAGCATACTTTTTCTCTGATTGCGGCACTGGCGGTTCGGCGCTGGCATCCGGCCTTCGGAGATTTTCTCGCCAAAATGGGGCCGGCCGCCTGTCCGCCGCAGTTCTCCTATACCTGCAAGTGGGAAAATTACGAACAGCTTTGGTGGCATCGTCCGGACGGCACTCGACTGCTGTTGGACCCGCCGATTCAGTTCGACTGTTCCGTGCGGCGGGATGTTTCGGCCATCTTGGCCGAAATGTGTCTGGAAAAACATGACGGCATTCTCTTTCTGGCGCCGTTCGGCTGGACGTATATGGTCGAGTTGATGGAACAGCAACCGGGGCGGCCGCTGATGGTTCTGGAACCTTATCCGCAGCTGTTGCGATCGCTGTTCCGCTATACGTCGCTGATTTTGCGGCTGCCTTGGCAAGCGGCGATTTTCGGGATCGACCCCGAGCTGTTTCCCGATCATGAGATTTTGCTGCTCCAGCATTTGACGATCTGGGAAAGTCAGGGGATTCGGCCTCGGCTGGTGATTCATCCCCGGGCGGCGGAAATGGCGGAAGTCAAGGCGGCGGCGACTCGAATTGCTAGACTGCTGGCGTCGTTTGGATTGCCGGCGTCGGATTATGGCAAACCCGATTTGCTTTGACGGTCGCTTCAGGTTATAATTTATTCATGCGGATAAGGTTGAAAAAGTGATGGTATGAGTAACGGATTGATCTTCCACTGCCCCGGCTGTGATGCCGAATTCGAGGCTGATCTGACGATGATCGGCACGGAATCTCAGTGTCCGGAATGCGGCGCCCGTTTCGTGGTGCCCACACCCATCGCCCGGGAAGGGATGGAAATCGCCGGGTTCAAGCTCAAGTCCAAACTGGGCGAAGGCGGCATGGGCGAAGTCTGGCTGGCCGAACAAATGGCCATGGGGCGGGTAGTGGCCCTCAAGCTGCTATCGCCCAGCCTGGTCGGCAAGCCGGATTTTGTCAAGCGTTTCATGCACGAGATCCGGATGGCCGGCCGCTTGGAACACCCCAATATCATTACCGCTTTCGATGCCGGCGAGGTTCAGGGATTCTTTTATCTGGCCATGGCCTATTGCGACGGCGTGGAACTTTCCGACCGGATGCGGATTGATGGACGCATCCCCGAAAAAGAGGCGCTCAAAATCGTTCGCGACATCGCCCTGGCGCTCGACTACGCCTGGACCGAACACCAGATTCTGCATCGCGACATCAAGCCGTCCAATATCATGCTGGACAGCAAAGGCGGCGCCAAACTGATGGACATGGGCATTTCCAAAAGTTTCAAGGATACGCCGGAAATGACTGTCAGCGGGACCATTGTCGGAACCCCTTACTATATCAGTCCGGAGCAGGGCCGGGCCGATGCTCACATCGATTTTCACTCCGACATCTATTCGCTCGGCGCCACCCTCTATCATATGGTGACCGGACAGTTTCCGTTTGATGGCGAAAGTACGATGGATATTGTGGCCAAACATGTCAATCAACCGCTAAAGCCGCCGCGACAAGTCAACCCAGCGTTGTCGTCTTATGTTTGTGCCCTGATCGAAAAGATGATGGCGAAAAATCCGCTCGCCCGGCAGGCTTCCTGGAAAAATGTCGTTGCCGACATCAATCTCGTGCTCAACGGGAAATTGCCGAACTCCGCGCCGATTTCGGAGTCGATTCCGCAGAGTCCGGTCAACCATGAACGCACGATCACCATGACTCCGGCCAAAATCGCGGCCGCCGCCGATATCAAAATCACGATCAATACACCCGATCATCTGGCCGCGGTCACGCCGCTGCCGAACCCGGAACCGCCATCTGCGATGACGCCACCGTTGTCCCCTTCGGCGATGACGAAACCGGAGCCGCCGCCGCGCCCGGAAGAAAAACGAAAACCGGTTAAAACGCCGCCGCCGTCCCGCCCTCGGAAATCGTCGTGGGCGCCGGTATTGCTGACAGTCGCGATCATCGCCATGGCTGGTTTGTGCTTTTTGCGTGTTATCGCCTGTTTCAGCACCATTGAAAATACCCGGCTGATCAAGATCGACGGCAACCAATTACGTGCCGCCGAGGATATTGTGGCAAAATTGCGGAGCGATGCGGCCAACTTGGTTGCGCAGAAACGGCTGGCCGATGCCGTTGCGCTTCTGATCGATTACAACGGCGACCTGGCGGCGGAAACGGTCCTTAAGCGCCGCGAACTGGCCAAACAATTGCAACTCTCGCCAGCTGAGCGGGAAAAAGCCCCGGCAAGCAAGGATGGCAACGAACAGTAATCGGGAGTATTCCCTTTACAGGACCGGACTGGATTGTTGCGCCAACTGAGGTTGAATCGAACGATCTGTTATAGGATGACGACGAGGTTTGCCAACGTTCCGGCAGGGAGAGAAAAAACCGCCGACGGCAAATCATTGCCGTCGACGGACTCCCCCCTCGTGCTCCAACGAGGGAAAAACAGTGCGGTCTGACTCAGGCGTGTTTACTCAGATAGGATGCCACGCCTTCCGCCGACGGCTTCATGCCTTCGTCGCCTTTCCGCCAATTGGCCGGGCACACTTCGCCGTATTCTTCGACGAATTGCAGCGAATCGAGCATCCGCAACGCTTCGTCGACGTTCCGTCCCAGCGACAGATTGTTGACCAGTTCATGCTGGACGATTCCGTTGCGGTCGATCAGGAACAGCCCTCGCAATGCCACCGTACCGTTCAGCAACACTCCGTACTCCGTGGAAATCTTCTTGCTGATGTCGGAAATCATCGGAAACCGGACCGGACCGATCCCACCTTTGTTGACCGGGGTGTTTTTCCATGCCCAGTGCGTGAACTGTGAATCCACCGATACGCTGATCACTTCCGTGTTTCGCGTCCGGAATTCTTCCAGTTTCTTATCGAAGGCAAGAATTTCCGACGGGCAAACGAAAGTGAAATCCATCGGGTAGAAGAACAGCACCACATATTTTCCACGATATTCCGACAGCGTCAAATCTTTGAACGAATTGTCCGGCATGACTGCGGTTGCGGTGAAATCCGGTGCCAACTTAGTGACTAAGGTACTCATTGGTGCCCCCATTCTTTAGTTCTGGTTTTACGTTTTCCAATAACCGAGAGTTACTGATATCAATGCTCATTATTATCAATATTAGGGAGCAAATGAAAAAAAGCAAGCAAATTTTTGAAAAATTTAGTAATAATTATCAATATTAATTATTTCAGCGCTGTTTTCTTTGCTTTATCGGCCTGTGCAACGCATTGATTTCTTTTCATTTCCGAGTATTTTGATATCATAATTTTTGGTTTTTACGGATAAATATTGAAATGGAACCGGCGATTTTAATGCATGTTTGCTGCGCCCCGTGCGCGGCGCCCTCGGTGGAACTGGTCCTGCGGGACCGCGACCGCTGGTCGAACATTGTCTTTTTTTATAGCAACTCCAACATTTATCCGCGGGAAGAATACGATCGGCGGTTACAGTACGTCCGGCAACTGGGAGAAATTCACGGCATTACCGTTATGGCCGACGACTACGATCACGATGCTTGGCGGGACGCAATCAAAGGGTTTGAAAATGAACCGGAGCGGGGAGCTCGCTGCCGGCTTTGTTTCAAGTTCAATCTTTGCCGGGCGGCGCGGGCGGCGGCCGAACTGGGCAACTGCGCATTTACCACTACGCTGACCGTCAGTCCTTACAAAGACAACGCCACGATCTTTGCCGCCGCCGAAGGCTTGACGGGGTTTGTCCCCTATGATTTCAAACGCGACCACGGTTTCCAACGGGGAATCGAACTCTCTCATCAATATCATTTTTATCGTCAGAAATATTGCGGCTGTGAATTTTCCCTGCGGGACCGCCAAAAAAAATAATATTTAAAAAATTTTGACGCCGACGGAATTTATCAGTATAATATCAGGGGATTAAATGACTGGAACCCAATTACGGAAGGATCCGTGTGTACTATGGGAGAGGGCAAGAAAAACGAGGAAGTGTATTTCAAGCCGCCGGCGCAAATCGTTTTGATCGACGATTCGGAGTTAAACCGCGACTTTATCCGAATGGCGTTCAAAAAGCCGAATTACGAGATTATTGACGCGGCCGACGGCTTGTCCGGCATTGAACTGGTGCAGCGGACCAAGCCGGAATTGATTCTGCTCGACATTATGATGCCCGGCCTCGACGGTTACGACGTGGCCGCTATTCTCAAAGCGGACCCTCAAACCGCCAATATTCCGATCATTTTCATTACCGCGCTCAACGACATTCAGGATAAACTGAAAGCATTCGAAGCCGGGGCGGTGGATTTTGTCACCAAGCCGTTCAACCACCGCGAGCTGATCGCCCGCGTCCGGACCAACGTCGAAAACCGCCGCCTGATCCGTCAGAAGGACGAGATGAAGCAGATTGCGATGGAAGACAAACGCAATTCCGCCATCGCCCGGATTGCCGGCGGGATCTCCCATAACATCAATAACATGCTCAGCACCGCCTTCGGCAACATTACTTTGCTGGAGAGTCTGTTGCAGGACAAACTCGACGACACGGCCCGCGATGCTTTTGCCGACGCTCAGAAAAGCCTGACCAGCATTCAATTGCTGGCCAAACGTTTTCTGGTGATTTCCGGACATCAGCAGCCGATCTGGCGGCAGGAAGTCAAAATGATCGATTTCGACCTGTCGAAAGTCATCGACGACTTCATTGAAAACAATCACGGCATCCAGTCCCGGGCGCAGGTGGACTATGACAACCAGGTTCGGCTCGGGACCATTGTTCATTTCGATCCCAGTCTGGTGGCGGAGTTCCTCCAGCTGATCGGCCAGGAAGCGGTCGATGCGGCCAGAGAATATGTCCATTTCCGGTTTACCACGCAGCCCGGACCGAACGGACTTCTCCAACTGGTCATGGACGTCGGCACCGATATTCAACTGGAGGACGATCTCGAGGAATTCATTTTCGAGCCGTTCGCCTTGGAAGCGGCCAGCGTCGGGTCCGGGCTGGCGTTTGCCGTCGCCCGCAACCTGATCGAGCACAACGGAGGACAGGTGGTGGCCCGGATTCCGGAAGATCATCACCGGATTGTTTTATACGTCGATTTCGTTCCGCCGGAAACCCGGTAACGCCGGTTACCGCAGTCCGTAGGCGATGGCCAACCCGAGATCGGCGGCGGCGGCCAGACTTTCCGGTGCGATTTTGTCTATCGTGTCTTCCGACGTATGCCACCAGGAGTTATTGGGACCGTAATCGAAGTCGATCAGGTCGATGGTGGGGATGCCGCGTTCTTTGAACGGCGTATGGTCATCGGTGATATCGTCTTTAAACCATTTGACCTGTTTCGCCGTCATTCCCAGTTTGGTTGCCGCCGCGAAACAGCGTTGGGCCAAGTCGGGATCGGTGCCTTGGGGCAGGGTAATATCCAGGTCGCGGTCGCCGATCATGTCGAGCAGAATCATTGCCCGGCATTGCTTCAACTCACCGCTTTTTTCCAGCGCGGCCGCATAGTGCCGACTGCCGAAAAGGCCATCGCCGTGATCGTACTCGTAAAGACTTTCTTCGCCGTCGAAAAACACGAATCGCAACGTCAGCGGCGGTTTTTTCTTAGCGGCGGTTTTGATCATAGCCAACAGCGCACCCACGCCCGACGCGCCGTCGTTCGCGCCGACGAAATGGATATGGGAAAACATCTTTTTGGTGTCGTAGTGACAGCCGATCAGCACGAATTGCGACGTATTCCGACCCGGCACTTCGGCGATAACATTGCGGAACCGCATCTTGCCCAGCGGGGTATCGTCCTCGAAGTCGTTGATTCGGGTCGTTGCGCCGAACTGCCTGGCCGTTGCGGCGATGAAATCGGCCTGTTGGGCCAGTACCGGACTGCCCGACGGCCGTTCTCCGGCGTTGGCGATTTCCAGCGTATAGCGGTATGCGGTGATCGGATCAACCTGCGGAGCCGTTACTTCGCCGCCGCAGCCGCCCAATCCCAACGCGCCGAGCGTCAGAATCATTCCCGTTAAAAATTTTCGTCCGTGCCGGAACATATTTCATTTCCTCTTGTCTAAACGCCAGGGGACCTCGATCTTCCTGAGATTTTTCTCCGGAAACGTGTTTTTCGCTTTTCCACCGGGCCGGGAAAATATACTCCCTTCCGGGGAAAAAGCGACTTGCGGAATGGAAAAACCGCCGGTCCCGAAGTATTTTACCGCTTTGGGCGGAAACGATTTTCCCGACAACAAGGAGAATGTTCTTATGCTGTTATATTTGTTATTGGCGGCGCCGGGTCTGATTCTGGCGCTCTGGGCTACCTGCAAAGTCAAATTTACGTTTGCCCAGTATTCCGAAGTGGGTGCTTCGTCCGGCATGACCGGCGCCGATGCCGCCCGATGTCTGCTCAACCATGCCGGCATCCACGACGTCCAGATCGAACACGCCGAAGGCTTTCTCGGCGACCACTACGATCCCACCTCGAAGACGTTGCGCCTTTCCGACGACGTTTTCGACAGTTCCAGCCTGTCGGCGATCGGGGTGGCCTGCCATGAAGCGGGTCATGCCATCCAGCATGCCAACGCCTACGGACCGCTGGCCTGGCGATCCGGGCTGGTGCCGCTGACGCAAATCTCCTCTTACCTTTCCTATTTTATTATCATTGCCGGATTTCTGATGCAGTCGGCGTCGCTGGTGCTGGTCGGCGCGATTGTGTTCAGCGTGACCGTGCTGTTTGCGCTGGTGACGCTCCCGGTGGAGTGGGACGCCAGCGCCCGGGCCAAGAAGCTGATGGTTTCGGCGGGCATCGTTACCCAGGCGGAAGCCGACGATGCCGGGAAGGTGCTCAACGCGGCGTTCATGACTTACGTTGCCAGTGCGGTGACAGCGCTCCTGACCCTGCTTTACTATCTGATTCGAGCCGGGGTGTTCGGCGGCCGGCGCGACGACTGATTGCCCATAGTCGGCAGTTTACGTTTCCAGTAGCGGTGACGACACGGGGTGCGTTGACATCTCATTTTTACCCCGCGCTCCGACTTCGTCCCTGCTTTCTTCCTCGATTTGCGATTCAAGACGGCTTCTTTTTCCGGCGGTTGCATCCAGCAGGGAAATATGCGAAGTTGAGGATTTGCTCTTGCAATACGTCGTTAAGTGGTTACATTGAATGTCATAATGTTTTTGGGTAAAGCAGTGGGCAACGCTAAAATATAGAGTGGAAAAAAAGGTACAAAGATCTATGAAAATTACCAGTTTCTTTGCGGCCGGAATGCTGGCCGGTGCGCTGATGCTCGGGTTTGGGTGCAAATCCTCAACCGCCGGCGGCCCGATGGTCCCCGGTCCGAATGCCGATGAAATGCGGTCGATGGCGGCGATTCCGCCGGATGCCAATGCCAACGGCAACGGTTCCGGCAGCGGAATCGGCGGCAACAACGGTCAGAATGGCAATTTAGTTCCCGGCGGCGGTGAAAACCTCGGCAACAACGGCGCCTGGGAAAAGATTCCGGGACTTCATCTCGGCACCATTTATTTCGCGTTTGACTCCGATGCCATTCGCGAAAGCGAACGCGGCAAGCTCGAAGAAGCCGCCGACTACATGAAGAAAAATACCGCCGTCGGCATGATCATCGAAGGTCACTGCGACGAACGCGGCAGCGCCGAATACAACCGCGCCCTGGGCGAACGTCGCGCGCTGGCCATCCGGGCTTACCTCGTCAACCTTGGGGTCTCCGATGCCCGCTTCCAGACCATCAGCTATGGTTTCGAACGTCCGGCCGTGCAGGGTCACAATGAAGAAGCTTGGGCGAAGAACCGTCGTGGCGAACTCGACGGCGCCAAGATGAAGTAATTTCTTCTTTCTGTCGATGTTATCGTCCGGTATCCGTAACAGGGTACCGGATTTTTTTGTCCCTTTTCCTCATTCGACATTTTCGACATTTTAGACAGTGTTCGAGCATTGTGTAAATAAACCACGAAGCTCATTTTCGACATTTTAGACACGGGTTGAGGCGATGTGTTTAAAATAGTTTATCCTTCCATTTTCGACATTTTAGACACTCTTTGAGCGTAGTGTGTAAAATACGTCGCAACTCATTTTCGACATTTTAGACAGTGCTTGAGGCATGGTGTTTAAAATGTTTCGCTCCGCATTTTAGACATTTTAGACACCGCCTGAGGGGAGGTGTGTAAAATAACCTGCGCCTCATGCTCGACATTTTGGACACCCCGTGAAATCATTTTAGACACATCCCATCCCCTGATGTCTAAAATGAAACCCCCCGTCTGCGCTCCCGCCTTTTTTTCCGATTGTCAAAGAACCCGGCGGCAAGATACGCTCCGCCATCATAAGGAAAACTTGTCAACATTTGACCGGCAGCGTACCGGTGCGCCGGGTACGACCCGGTGCGTTATTACCGGGGCATACTCGGCTAACGCCTCGGCCCCTGGACCCCGGAAACAAAGAAGATTTCAGAACAAGGAACAAGGATTGTTGATTTTTGACCGGGTACGACCCGGTGCGAGATTACCGGGGCATACTCGGCTATCGCCTCGGCCCCGGACCCCCCGGGGACGCCCCGGTGCGTTACTACCGGGGCATACTCCGCGTACCGCGTCGGCCCCTGGCCCCCCGGGTACGACCCGGTGCGTTTATACCGGGGCATACTCGGCGTACCGCGTCGGCCCCTGGCCCCCAAAAATCACACCTCGACGTCATTCTGCATGTTACGCGAGGTCAACTGTCCTCTGTCATGTCCGAGATTCTCGAGCACCAGCGAGAGAATACGGCGACCGGGCGGCGAATTCGAGCTTTCGCGACGGCGTCAGCCGGAGCGAAACCGAATTCGCCGCACAATCCCGCACCGGCACGCTGCCGGGCGCGGTCCAGCGGGCGAATACCGCTGGCCGACCGCGAAGCGGGCGGAATCCTACCGAGACGACGAAAGCACCCGAAGCAGACAACGTTCAAGCTCAAGCGACAAGGCGACCGCCGTCTCGGCCAGGCCAATCGTCAAGTCGTAGAGTTCCTGTTCGGAGTCCGTTGCCGGCCAAACGCCGGTACGGGCCAGAATAAAATAGGCATCCTGCCGCAACGACAGCGCATACAACGGGAACTTCTGCCGTCCCATGAAGGTAAGGGCGGCCGGCAATACCTCGTCCGTTACCGCCTGATCGACGACCGTGGTTGCAGTCAAATAGCGGTCCTCGCGTTCCAGCGTGACCATTTGTCGCCGCCTGGGATGAAGCATGACCATCACCCGTCCGTCGGCGGTGACGGTGAGTCGTGTTTCCTGCTGTTTGAGAAACATTTGCCAGATGTGTTTTTCGAGTTCGCCGGAAAAAACCATTTTACTGCCCCTCCTGTTTTAGTTGGATGTGGTTGTTATGTGACAACAGCCGAACGTCCGTGAGGAGGGCAAAAAGAAGGGCGCCCCGATCACACTCACACGAGGCACCATCACGAGCCTGAGTACAGAATGTGAAAAGGACGCCCAAATATACTTACTGCCTGTATACGTGGGCGTACTTTCAACTTTCGTTTCTGTACTGGTGAAAATGATGGTTTTCGTGTGAAACGTCCGCTGAAAGTCCGCTAAGAGACTTTATCTGATTGTAAAAAATGGATTACCGGATAAGCAACTCCCCTTATGTGGTTACCTGAAATAGATAATAGAGCGTTGCGGCGGAAAATGCAAGGGAAAAAGATGGGAAAGTTGTCCGTCGCAAAACGAATCTCCGGGGAGAAACCCTGAAAAATTTGGAGAATTTTTCAAGGTTTCTCCCCGGACCCCGTTTCCTGACTTTCAAACTTTTTAAGTTATTTATCTATTTGCTGCGCAAATAGATAAATGAAAGTTTTGAGAGGACAAAATTGGGGCGCGGGGAAATGGGGCCGCGATCTTCCCCGCGGTTGTAAAACTGTTTTCCGGTATGGAATGTTCAATCGTAAATCGGTCGATCGGTCGGCGCATAGATAAAAAATGGCTCGAACTGCCGCAACCCGGGATTGAAATGATAGATACGGATAATCGGTCTGGAGCCTCGGATTTTTTTATGGTTGTCATCTTTTTCCCCATAAAAATCTTCGATGCCATAGATGACTAAATCCCGGTAGCCGTCACCGTCAAAATCCGCAAACTTGATGGTCAAAAGTATATTGCGAAATGAATCGCAACTGTCATATACCGCTATATATTCCGTGGTCAGGTTCGCAATTGCCAGATGCCCGTGACCGTGAGAATCGGTTTCGATAACAGCGTCCAGCGCAAGATTGTTTGATATCGCAATCTTCTTTTGGGCTACTCTTTCTCGAACAATATCTCCGGGGGGACCAAGCACGAAATCATCTAAGGAGCCGTTCAGAAATAACCTTTACATCTGCGTGTTTCTCCCGGTTGCTTTGTGCGTTGCCGATTTGTTACATAGCTGAAGCTATGCTCCGCATCGGCAAGCCCCCAAATCATTCCGGGATAATCCACGTATCTTGTCAAGTTTATTTCTTTACAGCTCCTTAGGGGAAAAGCAGAACTGCAAACGGACGATGGCGCCAAGGCGGAAACGACGAGCGAAGACAGAGCGTTCGCCTTCGCAAAAATTCGCAAAAATTCTCCGGAAATTCCGGTCTGTGACCCTTGACAGCCATTTCAACTTCATATATAATTTATTGAACATGATATAACGTTATATCAAAAAAAATATGCGAGCGATGAGAACACGAGGGAAAATGGTAACGTTGGCCGAGATTGCGCGACAAGCCGGGGTGTCGGTGGGAACCGCGGCCAAAGTGCTGTCCGGCGCGGGCGGAGACGCGATCCGGGTGGGAAAAGAGACTGGTGAGCGGGTACGGCGCTTGGCGGAGGAATTGGACTATCAGCCGAACCATAACGCCCGGATTCTGGTGGGGAAGAGCAGCAACATTATCGGACTGTTGATCGACAGTCAAGCGCCATTGAGTACTTTTCGCATTCTGTCGTTTATTGAAAAGAATTTTTCCGTCGTCGGCTACCGGGTAATGATTGCCGAAGCCCATAATGACGTTCACAGTTTTGCCGAAAGCTGTCGCATGCTGCGTCAATATGGAGTGGAAGGAATTATTTCTTTGGCCCATGATTATCCCGACAGCAAGTCTCTGCTGAAAGAACATTTTGCCATGGCAAGCAATATTGTCTTTGTCGGGCAGCCATACTTCGATACCGCCAATTACGTGGAAGTCGATCGTGCCTATGGCGTCAATCAGGCGTTCGATTACTTGTGGAAGAAAGGACGGCGACGGCTGGGTATGGCATTTTTCAATAATGGGTCCGGATCGGTGTCGCAACGGCTGCAAGCTTTTCTTGCTGCGGCAGAACGCTTTGATGCCGAAGTATTTACTTTGCCGGTCGCCATCAACGATATCGATGCCAATATTGAGCGGATAACGGCCTTTGCGGTGGAAAAGAAGCTGGACGCCATTTTCGCCCCGGATGATTTTCATGCCGTCGCGTTACCGGCGCAACTGGCACGCAGAAAGTTATCCGTGCCGAAACAGGTGGCCATTGTCGGCAACGATAACGAACCGTTTGCGCGTCTGGTTTCGCCTCAACTGACGACGATCGATGAAAATGCCGAGGCCCAGGCCGCCGCCGGCGTAGACATGTTGCGACAGATTCTTGACGGCAAGTCACCGTCTGTCCCGATCATCAGAAATACCCTGATTGTCCGGGAATCGACTTGAAGAATAACCATGAACATCAATCGTCCCCAACAAATAAAGAATATGGAGAGAAAAAATGAATCGAACGAGAAAATTTACACTGATCGAGCTTTTGGTGGTCATTGCCATCATCGCAATTCTGGCCGCCCTGTTATTGCCGGCGCTTAACCGCAGTCGGGAAGTCGCCAAGAAAATTGCCTGTACCAATCAGCTGAAACAAATCGGGATTGCCGTTATTTCGTATACCAACGCCAGCAACGAATATACGCCGTTTTCCGCCGCTCAAGTTCCCAGTGAGATGTTATCGCGGGTGAAAAACGGTTATTTCCCTTATTCCGCCAAGATCTCCATGTATTCCGCATCCAGTCTGCTGGTACTGACCGGGGAGCTGCCGAAATTCATCATCTTTTCCTGTCCCGGCTGCAATACTTACGTAAATAATTTACGCCAACTGGATGCCAAAACGCTGGATTATTCTCATTCCTCCTATACCTACCGTGATTTGACCATCAAAAAGAATATGACTTCGCGGCAATGGTGTTATTTCGACTTTTTCACCCCGACCGGAACCAACAACTGGCCGTCGGTCAGTTCGCTCAAAACGCACATTGCCATGCGCGGCATCAATGTCCTTTACGGCGATGGACACGTCGATTGGCGGGAACTGAAGGAACTCGGCGGCAACGATTACAGTTTCCTGAAACTGGACAACTAAATGGCAGTACAGAAAATACGGATGGCAAAACGAAAAGTATTTCGAACCATCCGTTTCCGGAAGCAAGCATGGCCGATGTTTCTCCGCCTTCGAACGATCTACCGGCGGGCATGGACGATCGCCCTTGCCTTGGCCGGTATGACGGTAACGGCCGGCCCCGGCTGGAATTTTTCCAACGCGGACTGGCAGGGATGGACCAGCGCTGATTTCCGGCAGATTGCGCTTCGCAAGGGCAGTGGAATCGTCGGGATTACCAAGGCCAAGCCGTATCTTTATTCCCCGGTGCTGAAACTTGACGCCGCGTCATGCCCCCGCCTGGAGTTGCGACTGAAAACAACTTCTCCCGCCTGTCGCCTTTACTTTTGCCGACCGGAAGCTCCTTTTTCGGAAAGCCGCTGCTTCCGTTTTTCTCCGACCCCGGAACAACAGCGCGGAGCCGAAAATATCGTCATCGACTGTACCCGCAATTCCGAATGGAAAGGCATCATTTCACAACTCCGGCTGGATCTGAGTACGCAACCGGAAACCATGATCGGATTCCAGGCAATCCGGTTCTTTTCGCCGTCCCGAAATCTGCTTGTCAACGGCGATTTTTCGACGCTGCAAGCACCGTCCGAATCGATTCCAACCGGCTGGAGCGGCGCTGGACGCCTCGTCACCAACGGGCAAGGCGTTCAGTTATCTCCCCTTGGCACGATGATTTCCGCGCCGGTAGAATTGCCGAACGGCAACCCTCTGGCTTTCACGATTCAGGCCGCCGGAAAACTGATGGTAAAATTCGTCTATTCCGATATCGATGGGAAAACGCTTGCCGAATCCGAATCACTTCCCGTTGAAAACGCTGGGCGGCATCTCTTGCATCCGCCGGAAAAGGCGGCAACTCTGAGCGTAGAATTAACCAATTCCTCCGTCCGGCAGAATGTCCGGATCAATGCCGTCCAAATCCTTCCCGGCCCCGAACCGTCACTCTGGCAGGCACGGTGGATCTGGGCGCCGGACGCCCCGCCGCCCAACCGGGTTTTTTTCCGCCGGGAATTTCAGGTGGACAACTTTCCTACCTTACGGGAAGCCAACCTCCAGGCCACCGGCGATGATGAAGTCGTATTGTCTTTAAACGGCCATCCGTTGACCGGCGAAAATCGCCGGAATTGGCGGGTCCCGGATATTTTTGCGGTCAAAGCATGGCTGCACCCGGGGAAAAACGTACTTACGGCCAGCGTAAGCAATGCATCCGGACCCGGCGGGTTGCTGGCCGAATTGACGCTCTGGTTTGCCGATGGACGGAAGCAGATTATCGGCAGCGACCGGCAATGGGAGTGTCAAGTCGGCGCCGCGCCGCCGGCATCATGGGAACGCCCGGACTCGTCAGTCCGGTTGACCGTCGTTGCCCGCGAACTCAGTCCGGAAGGATGCGCTCCGTGGGGTGAAATTCCATTCGTTCCGATTGCCATGATGTCCGCCGCCGTAGATCATCTTCGGTTGCCGGTTGCCGCCAACGAGAATTCCGTTCTGAATTTGTTTCCGGTGCTCTGTCGCGGAAAACTCTACGTTCCGGGGTGCATTCCCGAAACCATGCGGTTCTCGCTGTGGCTCACCAATGGCACCTTGAAGTTGCCAATCATGGAGAACATACCGGTAGACGGAAAACAACTGGCCGCCGGACAACCGTTGTCTTTACCGGCGGCCCAAAGGGATCTCCGCTATCTTCCGGACGGCACGTGGCGCCTGACCATGCGCCTGACCGGAGCCGACTTGACCGCTTCGACCGCCGAGGATGTAGCCATGACCATGAAACGAACGCATCCGATCCAGTTGCCCGCCGCGAAAGTCGTAACCCGCAACGGCGTTCCGCAGTTTTTATTTTCCGACGCCCACCCACGTCCGATTGACCATGTACTGGTGGAAATGAACCGTTCTTCTTCTGAAAAAGCGGAAATCCGCAACAGCATGGAACACGGCATAACCGGAATATGGGGACATTTTTCCCAATGGCGTTATGCGGACAATGGTAAAAATTTCGACTTCCGGCAACTGGACCAATGGTGTACCGAAGTTCTCCTGCAAGCGCCCGAGGCGTACTTCGTTTTCTGCGTGGGGTTATCGGGAAATCTTTGCCCGGCCATGCGCGAGTGGGAACAAAAAAATCCCGCCGAATTGGCACGGCGCTACGACGGCAGTACCGAGATCAAAAATTATGGGGACGGTCGCCAGAACGCGCCCTCTTTCGCCTCGGAAAAGTGGCTCCAGGAAGGCGATCGCATGCTGAGTGCGCTAATCGACCATCTGCAAAAACAACCGTATGGCGCGCGCGTTATCGGGTTGGTTCCCAGCAGCGGCATTACCTGGGAATGGATGTATTGGGGTGCGCAGCAAAAGGAATTTGTGGACTACAGTCAGCCCTTTCAAAATGCGTTTCGGGCCTGGCTCCGGCAAAAATACGCCGACAATATCAAAACCCTGTCACAGGCCTGGAATAAAAAACTTGCTTCTTTTGCCGAAGCCGCCGTCCCCACGCCCGAAGAACGTGCCGCAACAGGCCTCCTGGACCTCCGGGATCCAAACCGGCAGGCGGTGCTCGATTTTCAGACTTTTCTTTCGCAAGTAACCGGAAAAGCCATTAGCCATTTTGCCCATACCATCAAGCAGCGCAGCAACGGTCGGCTGCTCACCGGCGCCTATTACGGATATACCAATTTTGTTCTGAATGGCGAGTGGATTCCGCGAATCGGCCATTTCGACCTGCAACAGCTTTTGAACTGTCCGGATTTCGATATGTTGATGGCGCCGACCCGTTATTGCGACCGTGAACTCGGCGGGGCCGGCGGGTTCATGATTCCGGAGGCTTCGGCACGGCTGCACGGCAAATTGTACATCAATGAAAGCGATATCCGGACTTTGCATGCCGACGATCCGGGCCACGGCAAGATTTCTACTTTGCACGGTTCGCGGGCGGTATTGGAACGCGAAGCCGCCGCCAATTTAATCTCCGGAGTATCGTCCCGCTGGTACGATTTCAGCTCGGGCTGGATTGCCGGCGATTCCCGGCTGGCAATGGTACTCGGCAAGCTTCTGAAAATCGAACAGGAAGTGGCGGCGGCACGCCCGGAAAATGCCGCGACGGAACTCCATTCCCTGGCTGTTTTCACCGATGAAGGGTCCCTTAACGAAACGGTCATGGGCAGCGAATTGAACCGGATGCTGATTGCCGATCAGTACCCCGGGTTACATCGTACCGGCCTTGGCGCGGATATGTATCTGCTGTCGGATTTGGAAAAAGTTGCCGGTTCGTATCGATTCCTGATTTTTCTGAATCCACTCCGTCTGACCGCCGCGCAGTGCGCCGCAATCGAACGCCTGAAAAATAACGGTCGCACCCTCCTGTTTTACTATGGCGTGGGAATTATCGACGGAAAAAACATTTCGCGGCGGATCATGACCCGACTGCTGGAAATGCCGATGGCCATGGTTCAAGACCGGAAGCGCTGGAATTTGACGCTGACCCCGGCCGGCAGACAATATTTCGGACCGTCCGCTCCGAAAGAATTAGAGAGTTCCGCCGCCTATGGTCCCCTGTTCTATCCGGAGCGGGGAGGTCAGGTGCTGGGGACGTTGCAAAATGGCAAACCGGGCTTGGTCCTGCTTCAACACCGCGATTACCGTATCGTCTTTTCCGCCGTTCCGGCCTTGCCCGGCGAATGGCTGGCGGCGTTGGCGGCCCAGACCGGATTATCGGTTTATAATTCCAACCATCGGGATATCACCTGGGCGCGCGGAAATCTCTTTGCCGTCCACAGCCGCGACGGCGGAAAACGAACTTTGCGGGTGCCGTTTCACAACGGAAACGTTATCGAGTTGCTTTCCCGCCGGACCTATGCCGTTATCAACGGATGTTTCACCTGCCAACTTGCCCCGGCGTCGACGGTAATTTTCTGGGGACATCCCGAGTAATCGCCCTCAACCTTCAACTCGTCCGACATTTGCCATAATACCCGCGTCAAAGGGTAGACGCGGGAACCAGAGACTTTTCTTTTTTCTTCACGGAAAGATCTTTGCCGCTATCGCGACGGGAATTCACCGCCGTCATCGCGCTTTCCGTTTTCGGCACAATCGGGGAACGGTCCGGCAGTATGAACTCGTCCGGGGAAAACGAATAGCCGCGAATCTGTCCCTTGTCGTAAGCGTCGTCGGCAATATACCCGGCAATATAAATTTCACCGTCGGGAAACTGCACCCAGCCGCTGTATCCCAGATCGCTTTGGGGGGAGCGGTCGTAGTCGACCGGCATGATCCGGGTGGCCGCCTGATTACGACGAGCCGCCAGCACGGATTCCCGGTCGGTCACGGCGACAAAAAAGTTCTGGGTCCAGGTACCGAGCCAGCCCCGGCCGCCCTGCATGAAACGGTAAGTGATCATAATCCGGCCGTCGTGCAGGAAACCCGCCACCGGACGATGGCAGCCGGGCAGCGGGAAATGAATGATCCGACCCCAGGTTTGACCGCCGTCGTGAGAAATCGTTTTCAGACAGTCGCAGCCGGTTCCCGAATTTTCCCGCAGAAAAGCAACCAGAGTTTTTTCGTCGAGCGGCAGGATGGATACTTCGCAGACCCGGTATTTTTTGCTTTTCGCCACGACGATCCGGGGACTCCAAGTCCGGCCCCGGTCGTCGGAATAGTGCAGATATTGAATCATCAGACCGTCTTCGACGCAATGGGCGGAAATCAGCCAGCGACCGGACGCGAGTTCCAGCAACTTGTCGGGCACGATCCCGTGCAACGGCGTCACCGCCGGACGGCTCCAGCTTCGGCCCGCATCCGCGGAAAACAGCAACAGCACTTCGGCACGGGCGGAAACATCGGGTTCCGATCCCGACGGCACCCGGTCGACGCAGAGGCCGATCCGGCCGTCGCGCAGAATACTCAGCCGGGCGCAGTTATAGGAGAAGCCATCCTCCGGCCGCGATGCCAGCACCGGACGTTTGGGCGACCAACTCCGGCCCCGGTCGGAGGAGGTGGTTAAAACAATCCGGGTCCGGGACCGGTCCCCGTGGTGAACACACTCGGAAAACACGCAGAGCAGCTTGCCGTCCGGCAGCAAGACCAGATCCGGCCACGCCTCATAGACGCTGCGATCACAACTGATGGTGTATTTTTTAATACTCATCGGAATCACTTCCCTGGTTTATTTCTCCGTTCGGCAAAAAACGCCGCGAACGCGATTATTTCAAACTGCAATATTGTTGCCAATCTTTTTCCGGACCGGCGAAAAAGATCCGGGTGAACGGCGTCTTGGCCGGCAATTGACAACTGAATTGATTGGTCCGACGCCCCAGAACTTCGCCGGTAAACACATCGGCGATAATTTCTACCCGGTCCGGCAGCGTGAAACTCCGGGGGCCGCCGGTCCGGGAATACACCGCCAGCAACGGTCCGGCCACATAGTCGCAATCGTAATTTTTAAAGCCGTCCGGATAGAGGTGGACTTTCTGCTGTTTCAGCCAGAGCCGCAGCCAGGCGGCATTCGGGGCGGGATGGCACAACACCGTAACGGAACCGTTCGGCGTCTTTTTCACCGCGCCGGCGATTTTGCCGTCCGGATACGTGGCCAGCGGAGCGGCTCCGGCATCGTCGATGAACGTCTGGAACCGGATCGGCGGCGTCAGCATATAGGCGCCGACCGACGAATTGATCCGGGTGAATTCGGCGTCGGGCGCCGCCGTCAGACCGATCCCGGTAAGTTGACGGGAGCGTTCGGGCGACAATTTGCCGTCCGCGCCGATTATTCCGGGCGCATAGAGGAACAGCACGGAACGGCCGTTGCGGCAGACTTTTTCCCGAACCAGCCGAATGGTCGAATCGTCGGCATAATACGAGTTGGCAAAGATGACGACTTTATACTGCGTCCAGTGGATTCTATCGAGGTCGCTGTCGAGATAGGAGTCATACGGTGCGCCGGTCAGCGCAAAGAAGCCGCCCTGCGCCGCCTGACGCAATTCCGCCAAGGCACGCGGTGCTTTCTGGTTGGTCAGATAAGGGATGGTTTTTTCGCTGAAAATTACGGCCACCTGCGGCGGACGCGGCGGCGGAATTTGCCGGACGAACGCATCAAGTTTCTTCAACGCGGCCACGGTCCGCATGAATTCCGAGTCGCGATACCAGTTCTGGACGAAATCGAAGAAATAATAACTGCTGCCCCGGCTCAGATTCAGCATATAATCGCGCTTGGCAATGGCAATGGATTCCGCCAGATTGTCGGTGGTGCCGTACTGCGCATGATCCTTGCCGCTGTAGTGCGTCCGCATGTCGTTTTCCGATTCCCAGACCTTGCCGTGCAGCGTTACCGAGCCGACAATTCCGTTAACTTCTTCCCGCATCCGGCGCTGTTCGTACGGATACGGTCCGCCGATGAAATCGAGATCGGGCGATTGCAGCAACCGGTACATGCCGTAGTTGCCGGAATCCTGAAAATGGTATGGCGTCGCGCCGTAATGTCCGAAATAGTAGCCGTAATAACTGCCGATCAACAGCCGGTGACGGCTCGCATCCTTGGCAATCCGCGCAAAATAGGCAATCGTTTCCGCCGCGTATTGTTGGAAAAAGGCGTAATAGTCGATGGTATTCCGCACCCCCGGCCCGTCCAGCCGGAAGACCGGTCCGCCGGCCATTCGATCGGCGCGGGACGGCACCAGATCCGACGAGGTAAACGTAACGTCTTTATAGCCCCAGGCCTGTTGCAGCGCCGCGGCCGTATGGTATTTCTGTTGCAGCCATTGCCCGAATGCCCGTTGCATCGGCAAAGAATAGTCGACAAAGGCATTGTCGCGGTATCCCCAGTGATTCCATTCGCCGCAATTGGCATAGAGCAGCCGCAGCGAGACAATCCGGTCGGCGTAAGGCGTTTTAGCCAGCGCTTCGATTACTTTTTTCATTCGGGCGCCGACTTCCTGCCGCCAGAGCAAGGAGGCATAGGAGGGTTGACGCCGATTGCCGGGCGCGCCCAGCAACACATTGCCGAACGTATCGAGTCCGATCAATTCGTCGGGATGCCGTTCGCCCCATTCCATCGGGACCATCAACTGATAGTGCAGCATGAACGTGGCGTCCGGATTTTCCGCAATCGTCCGATTCATGAACAGCGCCAAATCCTGAAGAAAGGCGTCCAAATCGAACGACCGGTCTTTGCCCGCAAACTGGAACGGATTGACGATAACCAGATTGCCGTTGATGCCAGCCCGGCCGAAATCGGCCACCGCGGAACCGTAGAATTGAGCACCGTAAGCGCGGGCCATTCGCGCGGTAATACTGCCGAGCGGCTGGCCATCGACGGTCAATTCATTGTGTCCGTCCGGGCGTTTGCGCACTTCACACTGCGGAAAGTCGCCCGCCCGGGCCGGATCGCAGAGCAGCAGCGTGCAGACGAACGGCGACGAGGACTGCCCCTCGAGTTGCAGTTGGAACGGCGCGACCGCATGGGCCGGTTTGGCCTGACGGTAAACCGCCGTCAACGCGGCGGCGGGAAGCATGATAGAGCCGTCGGCCGCCGCCGTACAGGTGATTTTAACCGGGTTGTCGCCGTTCGGTAACGCGCTCAACAATCCGGTATAACGTCCCGGGGCGATCCCCGTAGAAAAGCGCGGCGCGATCCGCTGATCCCGGTCGATCATCAGCGTTTCCGGAACCGTCGGACGGGAAAGGAACAAATTGGACAATTGCGCGATCTGTGCGGCGCTGACCGGACCGCCCGCCGGGGTGCCGATCACCGAAAAATTTTTGATCCGCAGCGTATTGCGGTAGGGACGGAGTCCGAACGGCAGCGGTTTGGTTGCATCGTAGGCTACGGTTGCGACTTCCCGGCCGTCGACAGCAATTTTCGCGGTCCCGTCTTTTCCGGTCACCCGCAGGTGAAACAACCGGTTGGCCGGCGGCACGGACGGCGCGGCAAAAGTTTGCAACGGCCGGTTCGGCCCTTCATAGAAGTAGGGTTTTTCCGGATTGCCGTCAAACCCGAACAACTGTTCTCCGATCAGCAGTCCGGCCGCGGATCCGTAACGGATCGCCAGTTCCAGCTCCACGTCCACCGTGAATTCTTTCGGGCTGAACTGCGTTCGGGTGAAGAGAAACCGGGTCGGGCCGCCGCCGGCGAGCAGGCCGTTTTGCGTCACCCATTGCGACGGTTCGACCGCGAGGCCGTCCCGCAACTGTCCGTCGGCGACAATTTCAGCTCCGGCGCATACTCCGATCCCGGCAAGCAGCAGGATCGCCCCTAAAGCGGATTTAAACATATTCGGTCCTTTCTTTCAGCAGTCGGATGGTCAGCGATTGTATCGGGCGTCGAAAATCACGCCGGAATTGTTCATATTGTCCTGCCAGTCCTTGAAGGTCAGATAGGCGGCATGGCCGTCCGCCGCCACATAGTTCTGGCCGAGGAAATGACGACGGGGAGCAAAACGGCTGAACGTCGTCCCGGACGCCGAATCCAGAATCCCGTCGAGGCTGACGTCGGTTGTCAGCGGATAAGAACTGATTTTGGGATTGGTAAACCAGAAGTCATTATTGCTGTCGGCCAGCGTCATCACGGACCCCGGAACCCGGCCGATTTTTCTCAAGCTCCACATGTAGGTCGTCCCCACGCCCATCGGAATGCCGGTATTGTTGACGTACCACTGCCCGGAATAGTCGCAGCCGCCGCAATTGGCCCCGTAAACAAATGACGTGCTGGCATAGGTGTCGGTACTGGGACAGAACAACTTGGCCACGCTGTTTCTTCTTCCAATCGAATAGACTTCCGCATTATTGGAGGATATTCCCGGTTTGGCATAATTATAGGTCAGTACAATATACCAGCGGATCGATCTCACCGCATAGTCGGCATAAGCGGCCGGAAAGAAGTCGTTGTAGTCGTTGGCGTAAAATTGCAGATAGGTGCCCAGTTGTTTCAAATTGCTCAAGCAGCTGATGGCCTTGGCGCGTTCCCGTGCTTTGTTCAGCGCCGGCAGCAACATCGCCGCCAAAATCGCGATAATGGCGATTACCACGAGGAGCTCGATAAGGGTAAACTTGCTTTTCCGGTTTTTCATCGGTTGTACTCCTTGATAAACATTGGGGTTGATATTTTTCATGGAAGAAAACGTCCGTCCTTTTTTTAGCTTGCCATTGTAATTACGAACCTTTCTGATTATAATTATACAACCTTTATCGCCTTATCACTATAGCAATAGTGTATAATTCATTATGAAATCGTGCATTTTATGGGGAGTGGCAACATGGGACCCAAAACCGGCAACGAAATCGAACGGCAGGTCGTCTGGGGCAAAAACGCCGACCGGACCCGGATCACGGAACATTTGCAAGATGCCATCGACCGGATTCCGTTGCGCCATATTTTTCTGGCGGAAAAACCGGAGGGGCAGTCCCAGCGGGGACCCGGCATCCAGATGACCCCGGTCCCGCGTCTTCTTCTGGTTTTGTCCGGACAGCTGCATATCGTCATTTGGTCGGAGGGAAAACAACAGGAGCGGATTCTGGACCCGGGCGACATTATCTTCTGCCAGTCCTACAGTTGGACCCGGCCCTACTGGGATCTTCACCACGAGATGATTTCCCTGATATTCTATAAAACCTATCTGCGCGGCATTTATCTTCATCACTGCACCGACCAGACGTTTCCGGAGCCGGACTACTATTTTCACACCCGCCACCCGATTCGGGCCCGGACGTTTCACCTGCTTCAGGCGCTCAGTCTGACCACCGGCCAGACCGCTTCCCCCAAACTGCTGAAATTGTTGCTGTCGGCGCTGCTGGAGATGTCTCTGGCGGAATTGAACGAAACGGACACGTCGGAGCAAAGCAAGGCCGACCTCACCCGCCAGCGCATTCTGGATTACATCCAGAGCAACAGCCACCTGCCGATCAATCGGGAAAGCACGGCCAACGCGCTCAGTCTGACGCCGACTTACCTGTCCCGGCTGCTAAGCAATTTCGACGGTAAAAGCTTCAACGCGCACCTTACCGACTGCCGGATGCAGCGGGCCGAAGAACTGCTGGAACAAAGCGAACTCACGGTCGATGAAATCGCCTACCTCTGCGGCTACCGCTACACGTCTTATTTTATCGCCGTCTTCGAAAAGTTTCACCGGCATTCGCCCTATCAATACCGGACCGCCAAACGGGAAGAACGGCTTCCCCCGGAGTAGTTTTAACGCGAGTTTCCGGACAAGCAAAGGGGCACTTCTTCAAAAGTGCTCCGCATTTTCCCCGCTATTCACGATTTGAGTTCAACCCGGAGGTCAGTCGCCTTTGTCGATGATGACCATCTTGCGCTGGAAAGTCGGAATATCGAGGTCTTCGCCGTTGTAGATGAACGGCGTACTGTTGACGAAAATACCTTTGGAAATACTTTGCAGCGGCAGTTCGCCCTGTTCCAGCGGCTCCGCGGCATCGCTGAAAAGATCGTTGGCGGAGGTTCGGATGGTATTGACCGAATTCGACGCCGCCGAACCGATTTCCGGCGCGGCTTCCACCATCGGCACTTCGGCCTTGTCATAACGCACCGCCACGGTGGTAACCTGAATACAATCGGCAAAGGCCGGGTCGGTAGCGGCGCCGGTAATCAATTTAACCTGGCCGGGAATAAATTTTTCCACCACTTCGAACGCCTTTTTCAGCTCGCCCATCTGAAGGTCGGGCCCGCCGGTGACAATAATCACCGCCGCATGCGCGTTCTTCAGTTGATCGGCACTGCCCAGGAACGGCGACTGCAACATGCGTTCCAGCGCCAGATGACAGCGGTTGAGGCCGTCGCTGCTGTTGGCCAGACCGATTCCGAAGCAGCAGACGCTCTTCTTTTTGTTGAGGATCGAACGGAAACTGGCAAAATCGGCGGAGAGCAGCCGCTGCGTCTGCATGATACAGCTCATGCCCAGCACCGTCCGCGCCATTTCCTGGTCGGCTTTCTTGAACGCTTCCTCGGCCGGCGTATCGGAATCCAGCGCCGAAAACAACAGGTCGTTCGGCAGACACAACAGCACATCGGCCACCGGCAACAGCTCCCGGACGCCGTCATCGGCCACGCGCAACCGGCTATGACCTTCAAACGAAAACGGCAACGTCATCATGAACACGGTGGGAATGGCTTTTTCCGCCGCCACGCTGGCAATGATCGGCGCGCCGCCGGTGCCGGTGCCGCCGCCGAGACCGCCGGTGACAATCAACATGGCGGCGTCTTCGATCACGCCGGCAATGCCGCCGCGTTCCCGCGCCATCGAACGCTGTCCCTTGAGTACGTCGCCGCCGCACCCGGCGCCGTGACGCCAGCCGGCGTCGGCCAACATCTTGCGGTCGGCCTGCGCGGTGTTCAGAATTTCCTCGTCGGTATCGATGACGATCAGTTCGAGGTTGGTGGCCTCGCGCATTCCGGCCAGTGCGGAAACGACATTGCATCCGGACCGGCCGATGCCGATCACTTTAATTTTTCCGGCGGCGCGAGTTTCGTTCGCGGCCGGAGTTTCCGATGTTGTTGCGTTGTCCATAATTTAAAATTTAATTGCGCTTTTTAAGTCCGTAATATTGCGAAAAACCGGTTTCAACGCATTGTCGAACGAATCCATGACCCGTTCCCAGATTCCTTTCCGGGTACGGCTTTCCGCCGACCGGACCAGGTAATCACCATATTTGAGCAGTCCCCAGATCGTACTGTAACGCGAGGAATCGAGGTCCGTGGACGCGCCGGTCAGGTCCAGCGGCCGACCGGGACGCACCGGAATCTCGAAAACACTTTTGAACACGTCCAACGCCTGCGGCATCAGCGCCGCGCCGCCGGACAGCACCCCGCCGGTATTGAGCAACAGGTCCTCTTTGCGGACCCGCGCATTAATGATCTGAAATACTTCCCGTAACCGCAGATCGATGATTTTTTCGACCGAATTAACCGGAATATGCCGGACGCCGCCCGTGGCGCTCTTGAGTTCCAGCACCGGTTTACCGGCCTGCTTGAGTTGGTAATAAACACCTTCGTTGACCACGCGCCGGGCTTGGGCGATATGCAGATCCAGCCCCACCGCCAAGTCATTGGCCACATGTTCCAGTCCCACCGGCAACACGCCGCTCAGCAGCATGCCGAAATTGTAAATGGCCACATATTCGGTGGTTCCGGCGCCCATTTCCACCAGCAGCACGCCGTTTTCTTTTTCTTCCTCGGTCAGCACGCCGAACGCGGAAGCGACGCCGTTGAAGACCGGAATGACTTTTTCGTCAAAACCCACGTCGCGGATGGCGGAGAGAAAATTTTCGATCCGGTTTTCGTCGCCGTGAAGCACATGGATGTACGCTTCGAGTTTGTCGGCCACCTGGTCGATCGGATTTTTGATCCGCCGGATGCCGTCGATCTGATAATAGGAGTCGAACGAGTTGATGGCGATATGGCCGCGCGGCAACGGTTTGACCTGCGCGTTCCGAACGGCTTCCTCGACGTCTTCCCCGGTCACCCGGCGGTCGTCGCTGGTGATGAAGACGTTGCCGATCCCTTGAAAAGAACTGATGTCGGAAGCCGTCACGCCGACGAAGACGCGTTCGGGATCGATCATATTGTGTCCGGCCAGCGTATCGGCTTCGTCCAACGCGGCGGACAGCAGTTCGATGACCGCATTGAAATCGGTGATCTCGCCCTTGCTCACGGCGCCATACGCCGAACGTTCGCCGTACCCCTTGACCGCCAGATTGCCGTCCGAGTCCGATTCGCCGATCAGGACGCAGATTTTCGAAGTCCCGATCTCGATGGCAGTAATATAGTTACGACTTTGAAACATCCCTGATTCATGCTCCGGATTTGCGCCGCCGGGTTTGATGGCTTCATTCCCCTGTGCGGCATGACCTCATTGAATATGCCTTATTTTTTGGAAATTGCTAATCGAATCGCCGGTTTCGTCCGGATTTTTCCATCGCCCGGTTTCTCGACGGGAGGCTCACATCTGGGGCCGCGGGGAAGACCCGATACAAAGGGCCGATGCACCCCGGATGTTTTTCTCCGATTCCGTTTCGGTTAGTAAACGATAAAGACTATTGCCGATACGGCATTGAGCCGTCATATTGAAGATATCGCGGATGAAAATGCATTCCCGATCATGATAGGAAGTCCAACTACAAAAAGGAAAAAAACGAAATGAGCAAGCGGATGAAAAAATTCACTTTGATAGAATTGCTGGTAGTGATAGCAATTATCGCGATTCTGGCCGGAATGCTGCTTCCCGCGCTGGCCAAGGCCCGCGACAAGGGCAAACAGGCGGCCTGCAAAGGAAATGAAAAACAGCTCGGCACCGCCGTCATCATGTATGTCGACGACCACGAAGGGTATTATCTCCCCTCTTATTATTATCTGAACGACAAAGACAGCAGCAACGGCTACAAGCATTGGAGCGGACTGTTGCGCGACGGCGGTTATTGCAACTCCGCCAAAGTGTATGTCTGCCCCAGTTCGCTCAACGGCGGCTGGGCGCCGGCCAACTTTACCTCGCTCAAGAATCAGTACTGGGGCTTGACCGTAACGCCGCCGCCCGGACAAAAAGCCCTGGCCGACGTGGACGACGATCAGGCGCCGCGGATGAGCTATACGGCCAATGAAGTGATTATTCCCCGGCTGAAGTATTCGGCCTTGAGCAAGGCCAAGGGCGGACCGCTGTCGCTGGTCAAGATCAATCAGATCAAAAGTCCCAGTACCGAAATCATGATTACGGAATACACCGACATCTATGCCCGGCTTTACGGCAGTTCCACCACCGGGGGCGTGGCCATTAAATCCCATCGTCCGACCAGCGGTCTGGTGGTTTCGGGCGGCGGCGAATGGAATTCCGAAAGCACGACCGCGGTCACCGGGTTGACGGCGGTTACGGTCGATCAGGCGGCGGCCGCGACGCCCAGCGGCGCCGCTCATATCATGTACTGCAAATGGGATGCGCACGGCGGCAAAAACGGCACCGGCAAAGCCAATTACATTTTTGCCGACGGTCATGTCGACAGTCCGTCGCTGGCGGAAGAGCTCGACGCCAATAACTTCATGTGGGGCAAACGGGTCTACTGCTACAGTACCGACTATACGATTCTCAAGTCGGATGGCAGCGGGTACGTCCAATAGTCGTTGGTTCACGAGTTCGATCCCGAATCCGAGTCCGGATTCGGGATTTTTTAATTTTTCGATCTTTGATACAAAATAAAATTCTTTCCGGCAACGTTATATATCAGCAAAAGAAAATTACCCAACTTTGGAACAACGTCCGTCCGGCTCTTGCTAAATCCAAGGGCGTCGGTATGTTATGGCCCCTAACAGAACAGGATGTCGATTTGTATAGCAAATCCGATTTGAAAAAACAGCTTGCCGACATGAGGTTGAGGCCGGACGATACCGTTATGGTCCATTCCTCGATGCGGAGCATCGGCGAAGTCGAGAATCGCGCCGCCGGCGTCCTGGACGCCATGATGGAATATTTCGCGCCGGGCCTGCTGGTGTTTCCCACCCTCAGTTATAAGTTCATCCATGCGGATGCGCCGGTCTTCAAAGTCAACGAAACGCCGTCCTGCGTGGGCATCCTGCCGGAACTGTTCCGACAGCGCCCCGGGGTGATCCGTTCGTGGCATCCCACCCATTCGGTGGCGGCGTACGGACGCGATGCCGCCGAGTTTACGGCCGGGCATGAGAAATTCAATACGCCGTGCGACCGTCTTTCGCCGTGGGGGAAACTGGTCGACCGCCGGGCGCGGATTCTTTTCATCGGCACCGGCACCAGTTGCAATACGCTGCTGCACGGGATCGAATTCTGGATGAACGTCCCGGAATGCGCCTATCTGATTCCGCAGGATTTGCAAGTGGAAACGCCCGACGGCCGGATTATCGCCGTTCCCACCCGGCGGCATCAGGGACAGCATTGGCGTTTTTACGGCAAACCGGAAGCTTTTCTGATCGAGCATGGCGCGATTACAGTCGGTCGGTTCGGCGATGCCGTCTGCCACGTGGCGGACGCGGCCAAAGTGGCGGAGCTGATTTCGCAGTTGCTGCGAGCCGAGCCGCTGCTGTTTACCGACGACCGGCCGTTGCCGGCGCTGAATTCGTGGTCCGCCGTCGGCGTGGCCCATCTGGCGGTGCTGCTGCTGCTGAACAATTGCAGCGAGTCGCTACAGTTCTCCGCCGACCTGCTGGACCTGCTGGCCTGATTGCCGGAAAACGGCATCTCCCGCCTTCCGTAATCAATCAATATTCGGGAATGACCGGAACCAGCGTCTTGAACAAATCGCGGTTGTCCTTGAGCTTGGCCTCGCCGCCGTAGACGCAGAGGTGATTCTGACGCAAAACCGCGTCCACCAGTCCGGCCAGCGCGGCAAAGTCCGCCGGCGTGGCGGACAGCAGTTCGTCGCGTTCCTGCTGAATTTCCTGCCGCGACGTCTTTTCAAAATAGCGCCGGAACCCGAGATCGCCTTCCGAAGACGGATTCAGCGGGGTATCCAGCGACGCCACCGCGCCGATCAGATAACGGGTAAAATCGTCCTCGCTCATTTTGATTTTCCGCAGATAATCCGGGATTCCCCGGAACGTGGCGAGCGTTTCCCGCAACTTGGGATCGCGATAGGAGACGAACAGCAGATTGCCGTCGGACGAAATCACGCAGTACCCGCCGTAAGCTCCGCCGATTTCCCGGAGCCGGTTCCAGAGCCAGTCGCGCGAAATCAGATGCGACAGCAGCCGCAACTTGCCGTTCCAGGCAAAACCTGCCGTTTTAAAGTTGCCGCCCTGAACGACAAACTGCACTTGAGATGCCGCCAGCAGCCCTTCGTTCTGCGGGATCGGAGTCAATTGCCAGGTCTGGAGCGGCGCGGCGGCGGCAGACAGGGTCGGAATAAACGCGGTCAACGCGGTCCGGAACGCCGGAAACTCCGGTTTTCCGCAGGTGGCGGCGGCGGTCAGACCGGGACGGACAAACAACAACCGGGCGACTTCCTGAAGCCGGACGGCCACCGTCGGGGCCTGGCGGTCGTAATCGGCATTGAGGGTACGGATGAAACGGTAGAAGTCCAGTCCGGTAATCCGGTCGTCCAACACGCCGCGGCGGCTGTAGTAAACCGCAATCCGCTTCATCGCACAGCCGACTCCGTCGCTCTTGAGTTGGGCTTCCAGACTGGATTGCAGCCGGGAGAGCAGTTCTTTCATGCGGGCGGCGTTGTCGAACCGGGAATGGTTGACGATCTGGTCGAGCAACTCGACCGCGGCGGGGAGCTGGTCGGACAGGGTTTTGGCGGCCACGGTGAATTGAGGGACGAGATCGCGGTCATTGCGGTGTTCGAGATAGAGGTCGATGGCGGCCCAGAAACCGCCGGTGTCGCGGTTGAGCCGGTTGTCCAGCGCGGCCCAGCCGTACTTTTCGGTATCGACGCGGCCCAGCAGTTCGCGCAGCAACGCGGCATAGGGCAGGAGTTCCTCCGGAACGCGGCGGAGATCGAAATAACAGCGGAGATAAACCACCCCGTTGGTAAAGGTGTCGTAATGCAATACCGGGACGCCGTCCTCCGCAGAAACCGTCACGTCGTACCAGGGGGTCTGGGGGTTGAGGTCGGCGCGAGTCAGCATCGGGACTTTGGCGATATCCGCGGGAGAATCTTTTCGCTGTTGGTCGGCAAGTTGCTTTTTGGTGTCGGCGACCAATTGTTCGAGTTCGGCGGGGGAACAGCGTTGTTTTCGTTCCGCCAGCCGGGCGGCGAGTTCGGCGGTCCGGCGGTGTTCCAGTCCGGGTTCGGGATTGACCGCCAGCAACAGGGCGTGAGGATTGTCCAGCAGCAGACGTTGGACGAGCTGTTGGAGTTTGCCGTCCCGGATATCGTGCTTGACGGCGGCGAGGTCGTCCTCGTATTCCAATCCGCAGAAAGGATCGCCGGTGGCCAGCCAGTAATTCAGCATCGAGAAACCGTATTTCAGGCCTTTGCGGGCGTCGTTGTTCTCGCGGAGGTGGAATTCCAGACGGTTAAGGATACCATCGAGCATTTCGGCATCGAACCCGGTTTTGACGATCGTCTGCAACGTCGAGATTACGGTTTTCCGGAACGGTTCAAGCTGGTCGGGGTTGGCATCGCGGGCGATAATCTGGAATACGCTCTGAACGCTGTTGCCGGAGGAAGCCGCCTGGCATTCCTGTCCGATCCCGGCCTGCCGCAACGCCTGCCGCAGCGGCGCGGCTTCATTGCCGACCAGGGCGTCACTCAGAATTTCCAGTTCCATATTCAGCCGGGTATCGCTGCCGTTGCCGGTGACCCAGGCCAGCGACAGATAGCTGCGGCCGATTTTGCTTTCGTTTTCCGGCACCGCATACGTAGCTACCGCTGTTTTCATGGCCGGGAACGGCGGTTGCGCCGCCGCCGGAGCGGCGGGAGACTGGCGCGAATAGGCGGATAAAACGGCATCCAGCGTTGCCAGTTCGCGGTCGAGGTCGGCGTCGCCGTAGAGAAAAATCGAGGCGTTCGACGGATGGTAGTAACGGCGGTGAAAATCGAGGAATTTTTCACAGGTCAGATCGGGAATCGCCGCCGGGTCGCCGCCGGACTCGTAGTGATAGGGGGTG
>Ga0183095_10188_pt3 | contig 95899 bp, 75 predicted proteins | sample BioMet4_FD_130346 | JGI IMG/M metagenome (GOLD analysis project Ga0183095, IMG submission 130346) | Microbial communities from bioreactor (seeded with sewage sludge) at LBNL, California, USA - Biofuel metagenome 4 (v2) (version 3) | ecosystem: Engineered > Bioreactor > Anaerobic > Unclassified ...
TGAATTATCCGGTAAGAACAAAACGAGCTATTATTGAAACAATTAACAATGAATTGAAGAGCAGTGCACAGACAGAGCATTACACATTTACAATGTATGAAGTTATTCTACAACATATATTCCAATCATTCCCAAAAGTGATTCATCTGATAACCACCAATCAAAAAACCTTTGACTTATCCTAGGATAAGTGGTTCTTTTACAGTGCGATGTAATCTTTTATTTCCTTTTCAAATTCTTTCCGGCGTTTTTAATAATCCCATATACTTTCCCCGTCAAACATATTGTCGGCACTCATGGATGTGGGTCATGCTTTTTTATTAGTGATTACATATCAGTATTCAGTTTCCTTGATTGTATACTCTTCACCGTTGTATTTTTCTGTCCATGTCCGGCCTGTTTGAGCCGACACGATACCGCTACAAAATAGTAATGTTACTGTAAAAATCAATCTTATTACTTTCATCACTATCAAGATTCTATAATAACAGAAAAACAAGAGGTTGCATATAGCATTCAACTTATCTCTTTGTCTTTGCAATATATTAAAGCAAGAAAGTCTTACTTCACTTGTGGAGTTTGAGCATATCGCTCAAACCGACACATTTTCATTATCGCAAAGTAGCTGTTGTTTTGGCAGGCTTCTCCGGACTTTATTTTCAAAGTCGTCTTTTTTAGCCTTTCTTCCAATAATTGTATCTCGACTAAAGAAACAGGATTGTTTTTGCTTAAGATAAAAGATACTGTTTCGATTTTACCCGATGGGATGCAAACGATATCCAACATGATACTTGCTTTTGATTTGACTAATTCATGCATTTTGGTTTTTGAAAGCACTGCTCCAAAAACACTGTCCAACGGACTATCATCTTCAATAGAGAAATCATAACACTGCTTACCATCAGGCAATTTATTTTTTTTGTTTTTTACTAAGCGATGATTGATTATATATGTTTCTCCATTAACTGTTTTTTCCATTATTTTACTAGCTTGTGCAACCACTTCATTTTTGAACAATATAAAAAACATACACCCAAGTACAAATAAATATTTTGTTTTCATAATCCTTGTATTTTTAGTTACATCTGTTATCATAAACATACTTCAATACTCGAGGCTCAAGGGAAGAGTCTATAGGGTAATCATAACTTGTCGAACCCTGAATAAAGCCATACAATTTGCTATCCTTATTCAACTTCTTAATACCATCGAAAATACCGGATATCACATTATGTCCACCCGGAGCTTGACCGCCCGATAAAATTACGCTGACATTGATAGCAGGGAATTCAGCAGCTTTATCTGTACTTTCAAATGTAATTAAAGGCATTCCGTATGTATTCGGGAACAACTTTTTAATTGCTTCCTGATCAGCAATAGATTGGGTAGGCGCACCCTCCATTACCTTAACAGCGCACTTCAACGCTTTTGGGAGTTTAGGCTGGTAAACAGCCCTTGCAATTTGCAATGCACTTTTAGTCATTTCATTATTTATTTAAAGATGTTAGTAAAATTCCGTTTTTAAAGCGTTATAAATTTCGTTTTTTTTCTGAAGAGATGCAAATAGGAAGGAATAATAAATGATAGTTTAATTCTAAAATACATCCATTCCACTTTGCTAACACTGTATTATGAACAATATATTTTATTGAATTATCCGGTAAGAACAAAACGAGCTATTATTGAAACAATTAACAATGAATTGAAGAGCAGTGCACAGACAGAGCATTACACATTTACAATGTATGAAGTTATTCTACAACATATATTCCAATCATTCCCAAAAGTGATTCATCTGATAACCACCAATCAAAAAACCTTTGACTTTACTATGAAAAATGGCTCTTTTGCTAAATGATACAACCTTATATTCCCCTTTCGAATTCTTTCCGGCATTTTTTGATAATTCCATATACTTTCCCCGTCTAACAGATAGTCGACAGCCATGGATATGACAAGGTCATACTTCTTATTAGTGATTGCATATCGGTATTCAGTTTCCTTGATTGTATACTCTTCAACGTTGTATTTTTCTGTCCATGCCCGGTCGGTTTGAGCTGGTACGATAACTATCAAAGAAGTAATGTTACTGGAAAAATTAATCCTGATACTTTCATCACTATCAAGATTCTATAATAACAGAGAAACAAGAGATTTATAGCATTTAACTTATCTCTTTGTCTTTGCAATATATTAAAGCAAGAAAGTCTTACTTCACTTGTGGAGTTTGAGCATATCGCTCAAATCTGCATGATTTCATCATAGCATAATATTTATTATTTGGACAAAAACTTTTTATCTTCAAATGGACTTTTTTAATACTTTTTTCTAATAATTGAATTTCAGCTAATGAAAGAGGAACATCTTTTCCAAAAGAAAAAGCCACTTCTTCAATTTTACCAGAAGAAAGACAAACTACAAATAAACTCAAAGCCTTCTTCTGTGCAACCAATTCATTCATTTTGGCTTTTGAAAGAACTTTTCCAAAAACGCTATCTAATGGACTAGCATCTCTAACAGAAAAGTCGTTACAATCATTACTATGATGTAATCTATTACTTTTGTTTTCTATTCTTACCCTATCAATTCCATTCCAGTTAGATTCCTCTATTATATAAGTTTCTTTATTTATCGTCTTCACAGTTGCTCTAGTATTCTGTGCTAACAGATCGTTATTTGACAATATAAAAAATATACACACTACTAATAATAAATATTTTATTTTCATAATTCTTGTATTTTTGGTTACATCTGTTATCATAAATATACTTTAATGCATAAGGTCAAGGGATCGGTTGATTGGATAATTATAAATTGGTGTGCCTTCAATGAAATTTCCCATAAGATGATAAAAATTCACTATACGTCTCAGACCATTATAGAACTATTGGTTTGTCTTTGCACTATAAAAGCTCATTCCATCTATGGAGTTTGAGCATACTTCTCAAATTTGTACCTTATTGTTATAAAAAAATAAAAGTTACCCGAACAAGTCGTTTTTATTTTTAAATAAGTTTTTTCCAATTCTTCTTCTAATAATTGTATTTCAAATAAGGAAAAGCAAATGTTTTTTGAGAATAAAAAAGATACTGTATCAATTTTACCTGAAGAAAAGCAACGAATAAGTAATCCTACAGATGCTTTTGATTTAATTAGTTCATTCATTCTTTCAGATAAAAATACCTTTTTAAAAACACTGGTCAATGTAGTAAAACCATCTTCCACTTCAAAATAATAACATTGTTCACCACCAGGTGTTTTATTCCTCCCATTAGGCAATAAGTTTTTCTTATTAATTACAAAATTATTATCTATAATATAGGTTTGCCCATTAACTATTCTTTCTATTTTCCTATTATTCTGGGCTGCTGTATTATTAATAAATAATATAGAAAATATACATCCTATTAGAAATAAATACTTAGCCTTCATAATTTAATATTTTTTAATGACATTGGCCTGGGGATTATATCTTCCAAAACTAGACAATGACGAAAACTCCCTTGCGCATCGTAATACACATCACACGCCCGCAAAAAGTCGTATCCTGTTCAAGATAATTCATCTTTTTAGTATAATTAAATCCGGTACTTTCAAGGCACTTCGCTTCGGGAACGATATTCATATAGAATTCGAAGCCTCCCTTGTTTCCCTCCCTCCATGATATAACAGTGGAAAGAAGATTTTTACGAATACCGTTTATCATTAAAATCAATGAAATATTAATAGGCAACAGACAGAGCATGACATACAATAAACTTCCTCCATTCAGTAGAAAGAATTTATTTGGAGAACATATACTTGTAAATAAGGCAATGAGCAATAGTCCTCCGAATAGATATAATATATATTCTCGTTTTTTCAATTATATGAGATTAAATACCATATAGATTTTCAATCATTAACACACATAAAATAGAGTACAAATCAGATAATAAAAAATATAAACATCCGTTTATAAATCACTAATATTAAATACATAAATTAGCTTTCTTGACTATCAAAACATCATTATTAATGAGTCGATACATTTACAAATGTATAAATATTATTGCATAAAAAAAATAATTTTATAGTTTAATTAATTGGATAGATTGGGCTTTGAATGAAATGCACTATGAAAATACTTATCAAAGGGCCTCCCTATAACCTATAATATAAAAGTTATAAAATAGCCTTTATTATCTTCATGAATATTATTAAAACCTATAAAATCACATTTTTCTCTATATACACAGAGAAAAAACACTTATCTTTACCACGAATTTTCGATTTATTCACTCTAAACTCAAAATTATGGCAAGTAGAAAAGAACTCAAAAAGAACATCAATTATATTGCAGGAGAGCTGTTTATGGAATGTTTAGTGAACAGTTTATATGTACCCGGAACAGACAAAAAGAAGGCAGATGACTTAATGGGTGAAATACTAAAAATTCAAAATGATCACATTAGCCGTATCAGTCACACTGCACCGGGAGAAGCTAAGCAATATTACAAAAAGTTGAAAGAAGATTTCAATACCAAAGTGGATGAAGTGATTGAAGCTTTAGGAAAATTGAAATAAAGCCGGGATGAAGAAACTTATATTCAGCTTTATCTATCGCTACATATTAGGATGGAAAAAGGTCGTCCTAGTACCCGATTACGATAAATGCGTTATGTGTGTGGCACCTCACACTTCTAATTGGGATTTACTCTTTGGAAAAATCTTCTATAATGCATTGGGAAGAAAGGCTTCTTTCATGATGAAAAAAGAGTGGTTTTTCTTTCCTTTAGGAATGCTATTTAAAGGCATAGGAGGAATACCCGTAGATAGAGGACGCAAAACTTCATTAGTAGACCAGATGGTAGAAAATTTCAAAAAAAAGAAACGCTTTCATTTGGCTATAACTCCTGAAGGAACGCGCAAAGCAAATTCCGAATGGAAGAAAGGATTTTATTTTATTGCAATGAAAGCACAGGTGCCTATCATTCTTATTGGTATTGATTATCCCAGCAAAACGATTACTGTCGGAAAAGCAATAACCCCAAGCGGTGATTTTGAAAAGGACTTAAATGAGATAAAACTATACTTCAAAGATTTCAAGGGGAAAAAACCTGAGAACTTTAGTTTAGGTAAGGTGCACGAATAACTTTAACCTTATACCTTATTATTCTATCAACGACGATGCATAATACGGATGGACAAGAAAAATTAGAAACTATAAGGGTTAGCCTCTTTCAGACCGATATTATTTGGGAAAATAAGAGTGCTAACCTTATTTCTTTATACGAAGAACTTAAAAAGCTTTCCGGACTAACTGATATTGTTATTCTCCCCGAAATGTTCTCTACCGGATTTAGTATGAACAGCCATACACTAGCCGAACCCATAACCGGAAATACAATATCTCTATTACAGCAATGGGCCTCAACATTTCAACTAGCTATTGCAGGCAGCTATATCGCTGTTGATGGAACAGAATGCTCTTCCCAAGAACAGAAATTTTATAATCGAGGTTTCTTTATTACTCCAGAAAAAAAAGCTTTTTATTACGATAAGCGGCACCTTTTCCGAATGGGTAGTGAGCCGGACAGTTTTGATGCAGGGAATCAACGTACACTTATCTCGTATCGCGGGTGGAATATTTGTTTACTTGTATGCTATGATCTCAGATTCCCGGTATGGAGTCGTAATGCAAACAACGAATACGATTTACTTATTTACGTAGCCAATTGGCCGGAATCACGCCGGCAGGTGTGGGATGTACTACTCCAAGCTCGCGCTTTGGAAAACATGAGCTATGTATGTGGAGTCAACCGCATAGGCAAAGATGGAAATTACATTCAATACAACGGAGGAAGCGTTTTATATTCATCTAAAGGAGAACTTCTCTATAAATGCGTTGATAATAAAGAAGAAGTATCCACCATCAAAATCGATTTATCTTCACTGAGACAATTCAGAAAAAAATTTCCTGCGTGGAAAGATGCAGATCACTTCACTATAGATTAACGTTTTTAAACATCAGAGACGTTTTTTAAGCTCCTTTTAGCAAAAATACCTAAAAGAAGTGAGTCTTTATTTGCTCAAAAGTCGCTAAATTTGCCTTGAGTTAACAATGAACATTGCATTCATTATTTTGTTTTAGTCTAAACAAGCGACAAAAGAATACAAGCTTAATCATTTATTATTAATACAAAATCGATTTATGAAAACCAATCTCAGTTCTCAGATTACTCTTAACAGAGTCTCCCCCAGGTACTATAAACCTGAGAATGCATTTGAAAGGTCAGTGCTCACCCGACTGGAAAAAATTCCGACCGATATCTATGAATCACCGGAAGAAGGCGCCAACCACATAGCCAGTGAAATTGCGCATATTATTCGTGAGAAACAAAAGGCCGGACGCTTTTGTGTTTTGGCCCTCACAGGTGGTAGTTCTCCCCGTAACGTTTATTCGGAACTAATCCGTATGCACAAAGAAGAAGGTTTAAGCTTTCGCAATGTGATCGTTTTCAACCTATACGAGTATTATCCATTGGCTCAGGATGCTATCAATAGCAACCTAAATGCATTAAGAGAGATGTTTCTCAATCATGTGGATATTGACAAACAAAATATCTTTAGTCCTGAAGGAACAATAGCAAAAGATACAATTTTCGAATATTGCCGCTTATATGAACAGCGTATCGAAAGTTTCGGTGGATTGGATATTGCTCTTTTAGGTATAGGACGTGTAGGTAATATAGGCTTTAACGAACCGGGATCACGACTCAATTCAACTACCCGATTGATTTTACTCGATAATGATTCACGAAACGAAGCATCCAAGATGTTCGGAAGTATTGAAAGTACTCCAGTCAGTTCTATCACGATGGGTATATCCACTATCCTTGCTGCTAAAAGCATTTATCTTATGGCGTGGGGTGACGAAAAAGGTAAAATGGTAAAAGAGTGTGTTGAAGGACCCGTGACTGATACTATCCCTGCATCATATTTGCAAACACATAACAATGCTCAAGTTGTTATAGATCTTGCGGCAGCCGGAAATTTAACCCGTATTCAACGTCCATGGTTAGTTACATCATGTGAATGGAATGATAAACTCATTCGCAGTGCAATAGTCTGGTTATGTCAGTTGACCAACAAGCCAATATTAAAGCTTACCAACAAAGAATACAACGAAAATGGATTAAGTGAACTATTGGCACTTTACGGATCGGCATACAACGTAAATATAAAGATTTTTAATGATTTGCAGCACACCATTACCGGATGGCCGGGTGGAAAACCAAACGCCGATGATACTTATCGTCCCGAACGTGCCAAGCCATATCCGAAACGGGTAATTGTTTTCTCTCCCCATCCCGATGATGATGTGATTTCGATGGGTGGAACAATTCGCCGTCTAGTAGAACAGAAACATGATGTACACGTAGCATATGAAACTTCCGGAAATATAGCAGTCGGTGATGAAGAAGTAATTCGCTTTTTACATTTCATTAATGGCTTCAATCAGATTTTCAATAATAGCGAAGATAAAGTCATTTCAGACACATATGTAGCAATGCGTAATTTCCTGAAAGAGAAAAAAGATGGCGATATTGATACTCGTGACATACTCACAATCAAAGGATTGATACGCCGCGGTGAAGCCCGTACAGCGTGCACATATAATAATATTCCGCTGGATCACTGCCATTTCTTGGATCTTCCTTTCTACGAAACCGGTAAGATACAAAAGAATCCGATCAGTGAGAGTGACGTGGAAATTGTACGTAACTTACTTCGTGAAATTAAGCCTCACCAAATTTTTGTAGCAGGCGACTTGGCTGACCCTCATGGCACACATCGCGTATGTACCGATGCTGTATTTGCAGCAATTGATCAAGAGAAAGAAGAAGGTGCGAAATGGTTGAAAGATTGCCGTATATGGATGTATCGTGGTGCATGGGCTGAATGGGAAATTGAAAACATTGAAATGGCTGTTCCTATCAGTCCGGAGGAATTAAGGGCCAAACGTAATTCCATATTAAAGCATCAGTCACAGATGGAAAGCGCTCCATTCATGGGCAACGACGAGCGTCTATTCTGGCAACGTAGTGAAGATCGTAATCGTGGTACTGCTGCATTATACGATAGTCTTGGGCTTGCCTCCTACGAAGCGATGGAAGCTTTTGTGGAATACATTCCACTCTAGTAAATTCTATCAGTCTTTACCATAATAAAACGGATGCTAACTCATTTATATAGTGACCGGATTAAAATCCGACATCAAAATAAACGGGGTAGCATCCGTTTTTCTTCTCTTCCGACCTCACTCCTCCTTATATCCCTTTTGTGTTCTCCTTCTATTGGATGGTAAAGTTCCATTGGTATATCAATGTATTTCTTGTCTTTATTGCGGAATCAAGCGAAAGAATCTCCTCTGAAAGTAAAGATAATATAACTCTTTTATAAATAAACTCGCATTTGCATTCATCAACATGAACATTCAAAAATTATACTGTATATTTGCAAATATCTGATAGAAGCCTGAATATTATACGATTCAAATGATCAATCAAATTATGAAGAAAAGAAAATTATATCTGTTTTTTTGCTTTATAACAATCATAGTTGGCCGGATTGAGGCTCAAGACATCGAAAATAATGTGCGCGATCGGCTACAGTCTTTCTTCCAGCAATATGCTGCAGGTGATGTAAATATAGGAATAAGTAAAATAGATAGCTTCCGCATTGATTTTGAACATAAAAAGCTATTCATATACGCCGATGAAAAATTCGCATATCAGCCTTTCCGGCCTGATATTAATGATGCTATTTATCATAATCTAAAGCAAATTCTTCCGGGACCGGTGAATTACTTTGATATATCGCTTATGACTGGGGGGCGTTCCATTGAAGATCTAATACCCAATATTTATCGAAGAGGGAAAAAAGATAAATCCCGTCTATATGAATACATAGAGTATAAAGGTAATCCGTGGGTAAGCAGAGTACGCTCGTACGAAGTATCACGTGGTTTACAAAACAAACATGTTGCTCTATGGCAAAGTCACGGTAAATATTATATTGATAAGACCAATGAATGGTCATGGCAACGCCCACGCTTATTTTGCACTACCGAGGACCAATTCACCCAATCTTTCATTATTCCATACGTAATCCCTATGTTGGAAAATGCCGGGGCCAACGTATTCACTCCTCGCGAACGGGATATACAGAAGAATGAAGTCATTGTAGACAACGACGGCAATTCTGCGAATCGCGGGAGCGGAGTAAACTCCCTCTATCTTGACGTAAGAAGTCGCAAAGCGGAATGGCAAAAAACTAATCAACAGGGATTTGCTCAACAAAAGCAAATTTATCAAGATGGCGAAAACCCTTTCAAAGCAGGAACAGCTCGCTTTACCCGTACTGAAAGGAAAAAGAATAAGGCTTTTGCCGAATGGATACCTGATATCCCGGAAGCCGGAGAATATGCAGTATACGTATCCTATCAATCTTTACCCAACAGCATAAATGATGCAAAGTATTTGATTTACCACAATGGTGGAGTCACAGAATTCAAGGTTAATCAGCAACTTGGAGGCGGTACTTGGGTATACTTGGGGACATTTGCTTTCGACAAAGGCAGGAACGATTACGGCATGGTTGTGCTTAGTAATGAGAGCAAGCAGAATGGCGTGGTATGCGCAGATGCTGTGCGTTTCGGAGGAGGCATGGGAAATATTTCGAGAGGTGGGCAAATCAGCGGTCTACCCCGCTATCTTGAAGGCGCACGTTACTCAGCCCAATGGTACGGAATGCCCTATAATGTTTATGGAGGAAGAAAAGGGTTAGACGACTATTCTGATGATATCAATGTCCGTTCCAATACCATTAATTATTTGGCCGGAGGATCTGTATTCAATCCGTTACAAAAAGGACTTGGCATTCCTTTCGAACTATCGGTAGCCTTACATAGTGATGCCGGTTTTAGCAGAAATGATCAGATTATAGGAACTTTAGGCATATATACCACGAACTTCAATGATGGAAAACTTGCCGCCGGTACCGATCGCTATGCTTCACGCGACTTGTCCGATATTTTATTAACACAAATACAAAAAGATATCCGTTCCTCATTCAAGGTAGACTGGACACGCCGTGGTATGTGGGACAGAAATTATAGTGAAACTCGTCTTCCGGGAGTACCATCTACAATCATAGAGTTATTGGCACATCAAAATTTTGCAGACATGCAGTTGGGGCATGATCCGAATTTTAAGTTTACTGTTGGACGAGCTATCTATAAAGGAATACTCCAATATCTATGTAGCCAACACGGAGAGGAATATGTTGTGCAACCCCTCCCCGTCAGCAACTTTGCGATTCAATTTGGAAAAAAGAAAAATACTTTGGATTTATCATGGAAAGGTGAGACTGATCCGCTTGAACCGACAGCCAAACCTCATGAATATATTGTTTATAGGCGCATAGGGCATGGAGGATTTGATAATGGTACCCGCGTGAGTTCCTCTTCTTATTCTATAAAAGTTGAACCCGGCATTACCTACTCATTCAAAGTGGCTGCTGTAAATCGTGGTGGTGAAAGCTTTTCTTCGGAAATACTCTCTGCTTATAAAGCAAAACGTGAGAAAGGAAAAGTATTGATCATAAATGGATTCAACCGACTCAGTGGACCTGCCACAATTAATACTCCCGACCAAGCAGGCTTTGATCTCAGCACCGATCCCGGAGTTCCGTACCTTTATGATATTTCTCTTTGTGGAACTCAAAAAGAGTTTTCTCGCATGCAAGCCGGAAAAAGCTTAGGTGAAAGTACCGGTGAATGGGAAGGGATGAAAATTGCAGGGAATACATTCGACTATTCTTTTATACATGGAAAAGCCATCCAAGCTGCAGGGGGCTATAGCTTTGTGTCGAGTAGTAAAGAAGCTGTAGAAAATGAAAAAGTTCGAGTATATCAATATAATGTGGTAGATTATCTTCTCGGACTGGAAAAGGAAGACCACAGCAATCCGTCAAGTAATAGATATTATAAGACTTTCAGTTCACCAATGCAGCGAATATTGACTGCATACTGTCAGTCGGGAGGTAAATTATTCGTAAGCGGTTCTTATATTGCCAGCGATATGAACGACAGCCAAGGTAATAGAGATTTTACTCAGAATGTTTTAAAATACAGTTTTGGTGGTTCAATGAGAGTAGCGCAATCAAATATACAATGGAGCACAGGAGATTTCCGGAATGACAAACAACAAGCAAAAGGCAATGGATCAAGTGACTCAGTTACCACTATAAACGGACTTGGCAGGAATCTTACCATACTTAATACACCTAATGAGAAAACATACCCGGTGATAGCGCCGGATATAATCCAACCCGCCGGAACGGCATTCCCCGTTATGTTATATGCCACGGACAAACAATGCGCTGCAACAGCCTATACAGGTAATTACCGGACATTTATAATGGGATTTCCGTTTGAAAGTATCACTCAGGAAACCGATCGTAATGCAGTTATGGCTTCAATCTTACAATTCTTTGAACAGAAAGGAACAAAATAGCACGACTCAAGAGACGATAATTAGGCTACAAAGAATGCTGGAAAGAACTTGATCGCATTAAAATAACAATGATTTATCTGAAACTCAATCAAAGTACTTATTAAGAGAAATATTCTGATGGAGTCTTTCCTGTATAACGCTTAAAGTTTCGATGTGCTGTGGCTCTTGAACGAAAGCCTACATCGTAAAAAGCGTCTTGATAATTAGCAGACTCTTTATTGTTGATCAGTCTTATAAATTCATCTATGCGCAAGGTATTGATATATGTACTAAAACTGGAATAGCCTAGTTCATGCAAAGCATTCGAAAGAGCGGTACGGTTAGTAAACAGTGAGCCGGCTAACATATTAAGTGAAATGTCGGGATTTCTGTAATCACATGTACGATTCATGTGAAGAAGAATTCTTTCACATAGCGGATTCTGTCTTATCTGTGGATTTATTTCCTCACAATCAAGTTCATCAATACTCACTACATTCATTATCTTTGCAGAGCGCTTTTCAATGAGTCTTTCAAACAACTCCATATAAGCGATATAAATACTACAACCGACACTGACATAATAATATGATATCTTCACAATGAGTGAATCAGCCATCAGCACAATCATATAAGCTATGATATTGATAGTAAAGGAAAGTGTATATTTCAGCATCCATGCCTTGTCAGTATTATTATACCTGCGTGTATATGGAGTAGTAAATATGAATAATACCGGAGCAAAGAACAATACCGAAAGTAAAAGACGGAACCACACATTGAATTCCGTGATCTGTGGAAACATGTGAAGTAGTGAATGATAAGGAGGGAAAGTCGTTCCCAATAAAAGGCTAAGTCCATAAATACCGACCAGCACCAGCCATGGAGTATATAGTTTAACAATACGCCGAAAATTGAGGTATCCCGGTGATATTACTTCTATAGGATACATGATATAGGAAATCACCATGAAAAGAGCCAATAACAGTATTGGTACTGAAATGACAAGTCTTGGCTCTTCACCATGACATAATGCTATAAAACGGGGAATATAGTTCCCTACAGAAAACATAACGATACATGCTAAAATTACACGCGAACGTTCTCCGCTTTTTCTTCGAGCAAAAATTAACAAAGAGGTGAGCAAACATGCAACCGAAGCTGCAAATATTGTAGCTAAATATAAACTTTGCATAACGGGATACAAAAGTATAAAAAACACGCGATTTATAAAGGGATTCAATAAAGAATCTGAATTTCCCAAAGAAGATGTTTGATGGAGTTACAACTCCATTGACCCCTATAAATAGACGAAAACTGGTGCAAGCTGACATATATTGTATTTATGATACATAACTTTTGTAATTATGATACATCAGATTAAAACATTCTATCTAATTTTGTTCAAAAGATTAGTGCTGCTAAATATTATTTCCCCGGAGATAAAAATTTTCATAATAAGTATATAAAAGGGTAAGTACATTCTTCAAAATGAACTTTTAATAATACTATAACAACATAAGACTATAACACTTATCACCAAAATTCATAACATGATGATAAAGAACGACTTAAAACTTTTACTGACCGGATTAGCCTTCGCATTGGCGTCATGCAGTTCAAATAATAAAGAGATCGTAACACCAAATCCATTTGATACTAGCAGCAAGAGTAGTAGTACTCAAAGAGACAAGATTGTTGTCATCAGCGACTTGCATCTTGGAAATGACTTGGCTTATTCTGAAAATGTAAAGCACTTGAAGCGATTGGAAGAATTTCTCAATGAAGTGCGAACATCAGTTACAGTAAAGGAGCTAGTCATTGCAGGCGACATGTTCGACGAGTGGTATATCCCTACAAGGACAGACAGTTACGCCGGTGGCACTCAAGCCGACTTCATCAGAAAAACAGTAGCTGCAAATCAGAGCATTTTTAATGTACTGAATCGCATTATTAAAGATGGTAATGTAAAGGTCACTTACATCCCCGGCAATCACGATATGGGATTCACCGCTGAGAACGTTGATATAGCAATGCCGGGAGTGAATCAAGCTCGCGATTCAAAGGAGAAATTTGGTATAGGAACCTATCACCCAGATGGTTATCCTGAAATAGCCATCGAACATGGGCATCGTTATGACTTTTTCTGTGCAATGACTCCGGATGCCAATGAATCTGAAGCACCGGGTGCAACATTACCTCCGGGATATTTCTTTGCACGTATCGCAGCGAATTCATTCACCGATCCTACTACACCTGAGGCTGCAACAAAAGTTCCCACTATACCTGAAAAAGATCAAAGTGATCCCGAACAATACAGTAAATACGTTTACTATAGTTTGTGGAAGTATGTGATGGAGAAAGTTATTTATGTGAAAGATAACTTCAGTGATAACATTATTAAAACAAATGTGGGAAATTTCACCAAAACATATTCCATCAATGATGTTCTGCCTTATAGTGCACCTGACGGCAGTATACAAATGAAATTATATAATGGTCTTTTTACTCAAACCAATTGGAATGCACGTTTGATATACAATAACGCCAAAGTTGCTACTAATATTAACGAAGCAATAAAAGGTAGCTTGGAAACAAAATTCATTGATGACGAGTCAAGTGTACAATATTTCAATGTTCCGGAGTCCATTATCCGTGTTGTTATTTTCGGTCATACTCATTTACCGATGATTAAATCTTATACCAGCCGCGAAGGTAAGCCGTGTGTTTATGCTAATTCCGGCACATGGGAAGATAAGAAAACCCGTGATAAAAATGAAGTAATAGATCAAGATAACATAAATATGAACTTCGTTGTGGTTATGCCCGACCAAGCCAATAAGAAGAAATTACAGGTGGGTTTGTACCAATACAAAGCTGGTAAACATGTATTGGTAGATAACAAAGGAGTGGAATTATAGATTTCACAGCTTTTGATGAATATCCGTCTTGATGTGAAAATATTTGCAACAAGGCGGATATCTTTATATACCGTACAGTAATTCTTATTCGAAAATAACATTCTATATCAATAAACACACCTTTTTCCAAAGGTGATAACTCTAAATTATAGAGTTTTTATTAAAAACAACTATATTCTCTACCTTTCCAACACTTTCAGTTCTATTCTGTGGGCTTTCTATGCCAGACTTTGTATGTTTATGCTAAATGTAGTTAACCGTACTCATTTTTCTTATTATATTTATATCTTTGTTTCAGATGTGAAACCTTTAAATTCTGAGCGTTATGTACACTATACAAGCAAATCCCAGTGGCTCTCGTAAACTGGATATTTCGGAAGAGAATCTCGCTACAATTGAGAAATATAGACTATTCGGTCATCTTATCGATAGTAATGGCATTGTAGATGAAGCTGTTTTAGAAAAGCTAAGACTGAATATCCGCTCTCTTATTGCTTCACAAGAAGAAGACAGTAAAGATCTACTCGACCTCTGCATCGATGTAATCTACCACAATAATATGAAAGCATTCGGTCTGCAACAACTTATCAGACTTTATATCGAATGGCTGTCCAATCAAGAAACAACGGATGATGAAGAGGAATGAAAACAATCAATACTTGCGGGAAACTGCCATACAGCCCGCTTATACCTGCCATTAAGGCATTATGCGATGCCAATATGGGTGATAAATTGGAAATCATCATGGATGATGCCACTGCTTTTAGTGATCTAAAGGAATATCTTTCCGAAGTTAAAATAGGATTTCGGGAGATATACGATGGAGAGCAAATGACAGTACAATTCACCGTTAAATAAGTTTCAATAGATATTTAAGAACCTCTTAAATCCTAAGCGCGGGACACCTTTTTTAGAAAGGTATCGGTATCATTATGATGCATGTGCAAAGCCATAAGAGAAGCCTGTAGCATAGCGTCTTAAGGCATATTTTCTTCCGACTGCATGAAAATACTAAAATTATCACGTACCTTTGCAGCATGAAAGAATATCGAATGACCGATTGGCTGCCAACCACCAAGAAAGAAGTAGAGCTACGTGGTTGGGATGAATTGGATGTGATCTTATTCAGTGGGGATGCTTATGTTGACCATCCTTCCTTTGGAGCTGCCGTTATAGGGCGTATACTCGAAGCGGAAGGATTGCGTATAGCCATCATTCCACAACCCAATTGGCGTGACGATTTACGTGATTTCAAAAAGCTCGGCCGTCCACGTCTTTTCTTCGGCATAAGCGCCGGATGTATGGACTCTATGGTGAACAAATACACTGCCAACAAACGCCTTCGCAGTGAAGATGCTTATACACCTGATGCCCGCCCCGATATGCGTCCCGAGTATCCTTCTATTGTTTATACTCAAATCCTAAAAAAGATCTATCCCGATGTTCCGGTTGTCTTAGGCGGAATTGAGGCCAGTCTACGCCGTGTCAGCCATTATGATTATTGGCAAGATGAACTGCGCAAAAGTATCCTCGTCGATAGCGGTGCCGACCTACTCATTTATGGTATGGGTGAAAAACCCATTGTGGAAATGGTGGAACGGATGAAAGACACTGCCAATGCATCACCGGATAAACGGTTCTTCACAGTGTCAGATATAAAAGAGCTGTTTACAATCTCTCAGATAGCATATACCTGCAAAACTTCCGACTTCGCATCGCAAGAAGGTGATATCCGCCTGGCTTCGCATGCCGAATGTCTTAAGGATAAAAAGAAACAAGCTGCTAACTTCCGCTATGTAGAAGAGGAAAGCAACAAATATGCCGCTTCGCGTATTGTGCAGGAGACGGACAAACTCACTGTCGTAGTCAACCCTCCTTATCCGCCAATGTCGGAACAAGAGCTTGACCGTTCGTATGAGCTACCCTATACACGCCTGCCTCATCCTAAATATAAGGGTAAACGTATTCCGGCTTATGACATGATTAAGTTCTCGGTCAATATACACCGAGGTTGTTTCGGTGGCTGTGCTTTTTGCACCATCTCCGCACATCAAGGCAAGTTTATAATCAGTCGCAGCAAACCAAGTATATTACGCGAAGTAAAAGCAGTGATGGATTTACCTGATTTCAAGGGTTACCTAAGTGACTTGGGAGGGCCATCGGCAAACATGTACCGCATGAAAGGGCGTGATGAAAGCGTGTGTATGAAGTGCAAACGTCCGTCGTGTATCCATCCGAAAGTATGTCCCAATCTGAATACGGATCATCGCCCGCTACTCGATGTCTATTATGCCATAGATGCATTACCAGGAATAAAGAAAAGCTTTATAGGTAGTGGCGTACGCTACGACTTGTTACTCCATCGCAGTAAAGACGAAGCCACCAACCGAAGTGCGGAAGAATATACCCGTGAATTAATTGTAAACCATGTCAGCGGGCGATTGAAAGTTGCCCCCGAACATACCAGCGACCGTACCTTATATGTGATGCGCAAACCGTCATTTCAACAGTTCGAAGAGTTTAAGCGAATCTTCGATCGCATCAATCGCGAAGAAGGACTGCGTCAGCAGCTCATCCCCTATTTCATATCCAGCCATCCTGGCTGTACGGAGGAAGATATGGCGGAGTTGGCAGTGATTACCAAACGGCTGGATTTCCATTTGGAACAGATACAGGACTTTACCCCTACTCCAATGACTGTTGCCACCGAAGCATGGTACACAGGTTATCATCCTTATACACTCGAACCCATATTCAGTGCAAAGACACAACGGGAGAAGTTGGCGCAACGTCAATTCTTCTTCTGGTATAAGCCTGAAGAGCGGAAGAATATCATTAATGAATTACGGCGCATAAGTCGGCAGGATTTAATTGATAAACTCTACGGAAAGCGTTGATATAGTACAGGGCTAACGATCAAGAATACTAATCTTCTCATTTCTCTTCGCACTTTACATAAACCGGTTGTCGCTTCCACCCGATATTCTTGATCTTCCCTTCCGTTTGCAAGCGAGTCAACTGCCGGATTGCCGTGCGTGATTTAATACCGCACAATTCCTGAAGCGCACTACGGGTAAGATGATCATGAGTCTGGAGATAGGTATTTACTTTGGCATCGACTTCTTCATCGGACACCCTCACCGAGTGTGCGACTTTAATGCGATCGAATTTCACCGGTCCCAACTGCCTGCGCAGTTTCTGATCGGGTACGAAATTGACTCCTTTTACATGTACTTTTGTATTTCGGCGCTTGGTATCTTCCAAAATATCCTCACCGTCACAAGTCAGAGAGATTTGGAAATATCCAAGCCCGTTAAGGTGCACCCGCTGTCCGTCACGCAAATGTTCGCCTACCACACGGGAGACAGCATCGAGAACGGCGTTAGCATCTATTTCGGTTAATGAGCATCGATCCTGTATGGCCCGTGCCAGTTCATCGGTTTCTACTCTGCCATTTAATACTGGACGTGCATGATAGCGTTTTTCTCCCCTTTTGTCCGAGTCGGGATTCTCGTACCATTCAAATCGGATAGACATGATTTACGATCGATATAAACGTTCTTTAATAAGGATTTACTAGGGGGGAAATAAGATTTTCGACCGGGGTAAATTCAGTTTTCAACCTATGATAAGTGCTTTGACACTCCCGTGGCAAACGTTTGACACGGATATGGCAAAGCTTTGACACCTTAATGGCAAACGATGGACACTAGAGTGTCAAAGCAATCTCTATACGGACAAATATACAAAAAACAGAGGCTAAATGCAAGCAAAAGCAGGGAAAAACAGCTTTATTTCCCTTATCTTCTGAGGGTAACGGCAATGTATATGAAATTGTAAAACGGGTTTCTTCAGCTTTACTTCCTTTACATTTTCGGCACAATGCCAGCGCATTCTGCTTAATACAAGTAGACAAAACTATTGAGAAAAATTCAATTTATTGCTCATAACGAACAAATATTGTAAGATTCACGCACGCTTTTTGGCAAAATTGAATATATTTGCTAGGTAATCAATATGATTAAAAATGACAAAGAGGGATATCAATAGATTGAAGGTGGTTCTTGCAGAAAAGAAGAGAACCAACAAATGGCTATCTGAGCAATTAGCCAAAGATCCAGGAACCATTTCAAAGTGGTGTACAAATACATCACAGCCTGATTTGGAAACATTGATGAAGATTGCACGTCTTCTTGAGGTTGATCTCAATGAACTAGTACGACATGAGGAGTAAGAATAATGACTGATATAAATGAGCTAACAAAATATGTGAAGCAGAATACTCGTAATAAGATTGTGTTCTGCCGTGAAGACATTGAGGGAATCACTTTCGTCAATGTCGGTCTCATTTTGTCTCAATTCCTATCCGATGAAGAGAGTATCGCAAATGTATACCAACTGTTATGCAACAGAATACTTAATCAACATCTATACAATGATATTATAGGCGATTACATAGCAATAGAAAACATTGGAATCTTATTTGAACCTGAACTTAAACTTGACTTGCATAACATCTTGGAGTCGTATTCCCGCAATCAGTGCCTAATAATAAAATCAGATGCTGAGATAAGGGATGAGGTATTTTATTTCCTGACTCCAGATGACACTGCAATCATTTCGCTTTCAGGCTTATCATATAAACTAATATAGAAAAATCCATCAACATGAAATATAGAGATATAATCCAATTCGAATCACTTAATGAAGTCGTGAAGTTTAATCGACTCAGTGACGAGGACTATCGTAAGAATACTGTGAGCTCGTATGTATTCTCTGATACTTATGAAAAGACGATTATTCCTGCAATATGCAAGAACCTTGACTATACAGCAGGTTATGAGACGTTTGGTTTGCAAATAGTCGGAACTTATGGTACTGGTAAGTCACACCTTATGTCGCTGTTCTCGCTTATTGCCGAGAATGCAGATTATTTGCCTTTGGTCAAGAACAAAACAGCAGCAAAGGTGCTTGGCGTAATTGCAGGTAAATATAAGATAGTACGTTTCGAGTTGGGTAGTGCAGATGAATTATGGAATCTTGTTTGTCATCAGATAGACTTGAGATTCAAAGATTGGGGCATTGACTATTATTCTATATCCGACGACAAGCAGCAAGATATGTATAAGGACAAGCTCAACCGAATGATGGCAAAATTTGAAGAAGCGTTCCCCGACAAAGGCTTGATGATTGTAATCGATGAAATGTTATCTTACCTGAAAGGTAGAAGCGGATCTGCTAATTTGAATCGTGACCTCGCTGTTATCCAAGCATTAGGCGAGCTTTGTGATCACAGCAAATTCCGTATGGTGTTTGGTGTGCAAGAATTAATCTATTCTTCTCCAGAATTCCAGTTTGCAGCAAAGATGCTTAATCAGGTAAGCCAGCGTTATCGTCAGATAGAGATTACTAAGCAAGACGTACAATACGTTACCGAGCAACGTATTTTGAAGAAGACTCCTGAGCAAAAGAATATTATTCGTAAGCACCTGTCTAAGTTTACTGAATTCTTTACTGATATGCATGCCAATCTTGATGAATATGTTAGTTTGTTTCCTGTAAACCCATCATTCTTCGATAATTTCCAGCAGATTAAGATTGGAAAGAGCCAGCGTGAGATTTTGAAAACACTCTCAAGCAAGTTTGAAAAGATTGCAGACGATGAGATACCTGAAACAGAGCCTGGTCTTATCTGCTATGACAGTTATTGGGATGATTTGCAGTCAAGTCAAATGCAGACCTATCCTGACATTCGTCGTATCACCGATATTATGCAAACTGTTCATCAGAAGATAAATGACAACTTTACTGGAGCAAGAGTTAAAAAGATACCTTTGGCACATCGTATTGCCAATGCTTGTGCCGTGAAGATATTGCAAGATTCTCTTGAAAAGACGAATGGGGCAAACGCCATCAGTCTTGTGGACGATTTATGTTATTTGGATAGTTCTTGCTTTTCCAGGGAACTACTTCTTGACACATTTACTATCACAGCCGATCAGATTGTTCAAGCTACCGATGGTCAGTACTTCACAATGAATGCTGTCAATCAAGAATATCACATCCGCGTGGAGGGTGGAGTGAACTATGAGCAGAAAATCAAAGCCTTTGCTTCTACAATGAGTGAAGATAACAAGGATAGCCATTTCTTTAACTTTCTTGTTGAGTATCTGCCTATAACCACCGAGCAATATCGTAGAGAATTCAAAATATTCCCTCATAGTATAGATTGGGCATCTCATAAAATACAACTCGACGGTTATATCTTTATGGGAAACCCATCGGAACGTAGCACCACACAGCCGGAGCAAAATTTCTATATCTACTTCATGCCTATCTTCAACAAGGAGAACATCAAGCACGGCGATGAAGCAGATAGCGTATATATCCATCTCGAGTCTGTGAGCGAAGAAATGAAAGAGCTTATCGAACTGTACGCTGCCAGCGAAGCACTGGTGGTTAGTTCAGATACGTCACAAAAGAGATTTTACGAGAACTATAAGGTTAAGTACGTAGAAAAGTTGAAACCTGTATTTCAACGTGATTTTTTGCAATGTACAGAGGTGGTTTATATGGGTGAGAAGCAAACCATCACTCCTGAAATGATGCGTAGCGGTTCAAAGGAGCAAGTGATAAGCAATATCGCTTCTACTGTTTTGGAAGACTACTTCTGCAAGCAGATGCCCGACTATCCTAAGTTTACCTTGCTTACCTCCGTTATGACCGGTACCAACCGAGAGACTATGCTGAAGAGCGCAAGAAGCAAGATTGCTAATCCTGCCATGGGGAGTCGTAACGGAGACGCTATACTTGCCGGGTTAGGACTGCTTCAAGATAATGAACTCAGCACGACAACCAGCATCTACGCTTTGAGCCTAAAAGAGAAACTCGAAAACAAGGGTGAAGGTCAAGTGCTCAATCGTGATGAGATTCTCCATCGTTTCTATAAAGAATGGGAAAACGATTGGCGTAGTAACGACTATGGGTTAGAGTCAGATCTTGAATTCCTTGTGCTTTCAACGATGGTAACACTTGGTGAAATTGAAATAAATTATCCTGGAGGTATTAACATCAATGCTGCCAACATCAAGCAGATTGAAGACTTGCCAAAAGAAGGGACATACAGTTTCTCTCATATCCGACATCCCAAAGGCATGAACCTTGCTGCTGTGAAAGAACTATTTATAGGCATCACAGGTAAGGACTTGACTTCTCAATTGCAGAATCCTGAGATTTATCAACAATTGGTAGCTCAGGCTAAGGCATTGGCTGCTAAAGCTGTGATAGCTTGCAATACCTTAAACAATGGGTTAAGTCTGGAAAATATTCAGATTATTAGCGAGATGGAGGCTGGCAACATGAAAGCACAGCTTACTGCTCTTGCAGGTCTTTGCGATAAGATTGTCAACTATGCATCTGCAGCTAAGATACGCAACATTCCTGCCGAATGGACAGCTGAAGTGCTGAAAAAGACTTTTGCTTCGAAAGCATTCATCCATACAATAAACAAAGGAGACAAACTGGTAAAAGAGTTTCGTCCCCGCATCGACTATTTGAGGCAAGCCTTGCAATACATGACCGATGATGCAATGAAGGTTGCAGTGACTAAAGCTTTGGAGAAGATTGATGGTATAGAACTTGACAATGATAGCAAAATAGAAGCATACAAGAAAGAGCTTGATACGCTGAAGGAGCAATATGTCGTTTGGTATATCGGTGTGTATAAGAAATTCCACATCAGTGGTTTGCAGGATACCGAGAAGCGCAAGACGATGAACAGCAATATGAAGAAAGTTTGCGATGCTGTCTGCGGTTCAGATCATGATAAAGGTTATATCTCTGTAGCCCATAAATATGGCGAGTGGACTCGAAAGATGGCTCAACTTACCACAGGCACAGAGCCAACGCTGCAATCTATGCTTAGTTCTCCGTATGCAGGATTCAATCCTACTCAATATGTAGGCAAGAAATTGCCTGAGTTGAAAGATTTAAACGAAGAGCTTGACAGCATCTTCAATGACGTTGACGATGCGTTGCAACTCATTCTCAGTGACGAGCGACTTCAAGCCAATAAGGACATCCTCGATGATAGTCAGAAGGGATTGCTGGATAGATATACCTCAAAAGGTGAAGACCTTTCGCCGAACAATGCTGAGAGATTGTATGACATTGTGTGCAAACTGCATCAAGGTATTCTGCCCATCACTATCAGTCAAGATGAACTTCGTAGCTTGTTTAATCGTCCGATGACACCAGAGGAAGCCATTAAGACGTTCCGTAACTATATCAATTCACTAACGTCGGGTGGTAAGGGTGATAACATTCGTATTATACTGAACTAAGAAATTCGCTTATCATGAACAACAACAATAATAAATTCCTCTTCCCGCAAGAGGATATGGATAGGATGGAATCGAACAATCTGTTCCATCCTGATTATCTGAAAAAGCCAGTGACATGCTTGGGCATGACTTTTGATAACGATGATGCTCGGCGCGAGTATTTCCGTGAGGAGCTTCGCAAGAAGTTGCCCGAATTAAAACAGATTGAAGGTTTCCCAATCGGAGAGGATGATGATATTATCAACCTCTCTGACCCTCCATATTATACGGCTTGCCCTAATCCTTGGTTGAATGACTTTATAGAGCAGTGGGAAAAGGAGAAGGTTGTGTTGGAAAAAGAAGGAAAAAGGGAAGCGGATTTTGAAGTTACTGAGCCTTATGCTAGTGATGTAAGTGAGGGGAAGAACGAATCTATCTATAATGCACATTCTTATCATACAAAAGTTCCACCAAAAGCCATTAAAAAATTTCTTAATCATTATACTGAAATAGGTGATATTGTACTTGATGGTTTCTCTGGCTCAGGTATGACAGGTGTTGCTTGTAAGTCTTTAACTACATATTCTTATGACAAACTATTTATTACAAATAACCAAAATCTAAAGGTCATTCTAAATGATTTATCACCCGCTGCAACAAATTTATCATATAATAATATTGCGGATATTGATCTTCAGTCTTTTATAAACGCTGCAAATTCTATCCTAGAAAGAGCAAAAACAAAATACGGCTGGATGTATGAAACAATGGATGGCATTACAAAATGTAAAAGAGATGTTGAATATTACGTATGGAGTGAGATTTCTATTTGTGAGACTTGTGGTTGCAATCTAAAATTCTCAGAAATTGCATTTGACGATGATTATAAATCATTAAAACCAGAAATTAGATGTCCAAAGTGTAATAGTATCGTAGATAAACGAAAGTTAAAGCCTCAAGTAGTTTCTTATTTTGATAAGGAATTAAATATTGTTCAAGAAACTCCCAAAAGAGAATTATCTTTAATTTGCTATAAAAACAATCGAAAAAAAGAATTTAAGCGTCCCGATAATGACGATATTGAAATATGTAATAGAGTCAATCAAATGGGTAAATCAAGTATCCCTATTGTAAGGATACCTGATATGCAGATGATGAGAGTCGGTCGAATGAAATCATCTAAGATTAATCATATACATCAGTTTTACTTTGAAAAAACTAAATATGTTTTGGGATTTATGTGGTCTGAGGCTCAAAAAATCAGTGATTCTAGAATTCAAAATATGATAAAATATTGGTTGGATAGCCAGTTTGTAAACTTGTCATACAGAAATCGATATAGACCTAACGTATCTTTTCCCTATAACCCTATGACTGGAGTTTTCTATATTCCAATGATGTCAAGTGAAGCTAATCCATTTGTGGCTTATAAGAACAAACTAACGAAAATTGTAGATGCATTTAAGAATACCAACTCAGGAAATATGAATTTTGCTATTAATACATCGTCTATGTCAATGATGCCATTAAAAGATAATAGTATTGATTATATATTCACTGACCCACCGTTTGGAGAAAATATTTATTATTCAGACTTAAATTTCTATATTGAAGGTTGGAATAAAGTTATTACGGATGCAAAACCAGAAGCTATTGTTGACAAAGTTAAGAACAAAACAATTTCTACTTATAACAGTTTAATAGAACGATGTTTTAATGAATATTATAGAGTTTTGAAACCAGGTAAATGGATTTCAATTATTTTTTCTAATACTTCTGCCGCAATTTGGAATGGAATACAAAATGCATTAAACAATTCTGGATTCATAATTGCAAATGTTTCTGCATTAGATAAACAACAAGGAACTTTTCAAGCTGTGAATACAACAACTGCTGTATTACAGGATTTGGTGATATCATGCTATAAATCAAAAAATGAGTATATATTAGGTTTTTCAATGAAAAATAAAGATGTATGGACTTTTGTTGATGAATATCTGAATCGTCTTCCCGTAACAAAATTTCTGGAAGGAGCTTTAATATCTTTAGTAGAACGTACGCCTCGATTATTATTTGACAGAATGATTTCATTCTTCGTCCAGCATGGCTTTGAAATACCTATGGGATCTCAGGAATTTCAACAAGGACTTCGTGAACGTTACATAGAACGTGATGGCATGTTCTTCACTGCAATACAGGCTGCAGAATACGAAGAAAAGAAAAAGGCAGCCCCTGAATTTGTTTCTCTTGGTATAATTGTAAGTGATGAAGCCAGCGGCATCCAATGGTTAAGAAATCAATTGCGTGACACACCAAAGACTTATCAAGAGATACAGCCGGACTGGATGCAAGCTATCAATGGACTACGCAAAAACGATATACTTCCAGAGTTAAAGCAAATCCTTGAAGAGAACTTCATCGAAATGGAAGATGGTAAATGGCGATTGCCAAACATCCAGGATGATGTAGATAAGGAAGCTTTACGTACTAAATCGCTTCTTCGAGAGTTTAAGAGATATGTGGAAGCTGCAAGTAAGCCAAAGGCTAAAATAAAAGAGGCTCGTGTGGAAGCATTGCGAGCTGGCTTTAAGCAATGCTACATCGAAAAGGATTTCAAGACTATCGTGCTTGTGGGCAATAAGATCCCTCAAAACCTACGCGACGAAGACGAGATATTGCTTCAGTTCTATGATATTGCAGTAAATAAGATTTAAAGGACTTATGCGAACATTAGAAGACCAAATTACATTACTGGAAGACCTGCTCACCAATGCCCGACAGTGCAAAGAAGCAGGTGAAAACGAATGGATCGAGTTTAAAACAAACATTAGTGAGTCGCACAGTAGCATTACCTATGAAAGAGTTGGTGAATATATATCAGGCATTTCTAACTCAGCATGTCTAAAAAATAAACCATACGGTTATCTTATTCTCGGTGTGGAAGATGGTTCTTGGGAACTAAAAGGTACAAACTTACGAATACCGGAACAGAAATATGGTAATCAGGATTATGAGTTATGGCTTCGCAAAAACCTTACCCCAAAGGTTACGTTCGATATTGAAGAGTTTGACTATAAGGATAATCATATCGTGATGTTCATCATCCCTGCTGCAGTGGGCGAACCTACCAATTTCAAAAACGAAGCATACGTAAGAATTGGCAGTAATCTGACAAAACTAAAAGACTTTCCTGAATATCTGCGACGCATTTATTCGTCACAGGTGGATTGGAGTGCACAAATAATAGAGAATGCCGATATCGATGATCTTGATCTTGATGCTATCGCAAAAGCTCGTCAGCTCTATGCTCGTAAACATGAACATCTGCGTGATGAGATGCTGAACTGGAATGACATTACGTTCCTAAACAAGGCGAAAATTACAATAAAAGGTCAAATTACCAATACTGCAATTCTACTGCTTGGCAAGCCTGAAAGTGAGCATCTTATTTCGCCAGCAATGGCACGAATACGGTGGATATTGAAGGATGCAACAGGAGGTGAGCGAGATTACCAAATAGAGACTTGTCCTTTTGTGGTCGCAGTAGACACGATTTTTGGCAAGATACGTAATCTGAAATATAGATACATCAACCCTGAGTTGCTTTCACTGATGCCAGAAGAACTGGATACATACGACCCTTTCATCATAAGAGAGGCGCTGAACAACGCCATTGCTCATCAAGATTATACTTGTCACGGCATGATAAACGTGATAGAGGCGGAAGATCGTCTGCTGTTCACTAATCTTGGTAGCTTCATCCCTGATTCCATCAAGAGTGTACTTTCCACAGATGCTCCTGAAGAGAGATATCGAAACAAATTCCTGGTGGGTGCAATGGTTGAATTATATATGGTAGATACCATCGGTAGTGGTATCAAACGCATGTTCAACCTGCAAAGACAGCGTCTGTTCCCTATGCCCGATTATGATTTGTCGGACAACAAGGTGAAGGTGACGATTGTGGGGCGTGTGCTAAGCAATGACTATGCTATGCTTTTGTCTAAAGACCGTACACTCAGTCTTACTGATATAGAGATGCTCAGTAGAATGCAGATGCAACGCCCTCTGACAGATGAAGAGATAGCTTACTTGAGAAAGCACAAATTAGTGGAAGGCAAGAGAAAGGCTCTCTATATAGCCAAAGCAATTGCGGGTAAAATGGGCAAAAAAGCGGAATATACCCGAAACAAAGGTTTGGATGAGAACTTCTACATGGAAATGATAATAAAGCTCATCGATCAGCACAAGCGAGTGGGCAGAAAGGATGTAGACGAATTGTTGTTAGCGAAGTTGCCTGAAGCCCTCAGCGAGAAGCAGAAGATTACGAAGATTGGTCACATGCTTGCAAAACTGAAAAGACAGGGAGAGATAGAATTGGGAGAGAAAAAGCAATGGATTAGATGTAATAAGACTTCTCGCAAATAGCAATAAATGTGAGAACTTTGCGAGAACTTTGCGAGAACTATTTTCGCAAATATCTGATAAACAGATGATATACACTTCTCGCAACTAAAAAACGAAAGATAAAGATGCCTGGCAGACTGATAAACAAAATAGCCCAGATGGTGACGGTAGATTACTGCCGCCTCACGTTTGTGGAGAATCCAGATGGGTTTCTCCTAAACGACGATGTATGTCGTCTACTTCAGCAAGTACAGAATATCGAGATTGTGAAAGGTAGCCAGTTGACTCTTCGCATTCATTTCGAACTAAATTTCAAGCAGGATACAGGAAATAAGTATGTATATATCTGCGACAATGTCCATTCGTTATTGCCCGACATGGCTAAAGAAGGCGTAAAATTAGTCTTCTTAATAAGCGATGTTTTTCCATTGTTTGCTGATAAGAGTTTGGTGCGAAAGCAAACGGTAGATGTGCTGGAGGTTCTTTATTCGAAATATGCAGCAAAGCGAATACCATTGGCTGAAGGACAGTCTATATTGAATGGGATCTGCAGAGAAGTCGAAGAAAAGAGGAGACTCTCTGTAACAACATTTTTATATCGAATGAATGTGGTGGAAAAGAATTGGAATAAGTTGCCTGAAACTATTCACAATTTGTCTACTATTATAGAAGAAGCCATTAACGCCGGTATTATTGACGAACTATGGAACGAGATTGGTTCTGTCAATCAGAGGTTTCAGCAATGGATAGACCAAAGCTATTTTTCAACACTTGCCAGCAATGCTTTGATTGCACCTAAAAGCGTGAATAGGATTTTGCCACACCTCAAAGCCAATTACCATCAAGATGATAAGTTAGCACTGGTGGTGGTAGATGGTATATGCTATTGGCAATATTTAATCTTAAAGAAGCATCTGTCAAAAAAAGGATATAACATAGGAGATAATGCTACAGTATCATGGTTGCCAAGCATCACAATGCTATCACGTCAGGCAATATTCCGTGGAGAAATGCCTAAGCAAGATTATCTGCAGAATCCTCAGAACGAGGTAAAACTGTGGAAGGACTACTGGAAGCAGAATGGATTTAGCGATTTCGAGATACAATACCTATATAACACTGACGAATTCATAATTAATGATGGCGTGAAGCGACTAGCTTACGTTACAGTGGAAATGGATGAGAAGATGCACTCGGCATCCGACTTAAAGGAACTGCACCTGCTTACCGAGTATTGGTGCACGCGCATCGTATCCCAAATTGATGCTATCATCAATAAAGGTTATACCATATACCTCACTACTGATCATGGAAACGTGTTGGCAAAAGGTTGGAGATCTATGAAGCAAGAAGAAAAAGTATATCTGTTTAAGGATGGTAGCCGTGGCGCACGTCACCTAATATATACTGACTTAACTGAACAGAATAGGTTTGTACAAGACAATACGGAACTGAATCTACTCAGACACGATAAATGGCTTTGTATTCGTGACGACAGATGCTTTGCCAATGCGAAAACTAAAAAGATAACTCACGGAGGAAGTCATTTCATGGAAGTGGCAATTCCCTTTATCAAAATTACAAAATAAGAATGGAAAAGATTACTATAGGCATAGAGAAACGAATACCCCTTGGTGTGCTTGAGATGGCATTAAGAGCAGTGTTAGATGATAATGCCACACCTGAATATTTTCTCGAGCTGGCTCATACAGAATGCACTGGCGCTAATCGAGCAAAGAAGACTGTTGCACTTATGAACCGTATGACAGTTAAGAACAAACTTATGCCATACCTAACCGAGCATAAGGAAGACATTTTGAACCTGCTTCGTAGTAAATCTGACCGCCAACTGTTGTTTGTGGCTATGATGTGCTCTGCATATACTATCTTTTACGACACAATAGCTCAGATGGGTAAATATTTCCACGTACAAGATGAAGTTACAAGAGAGTATCTACTGAAAAAGTTGAGCGAAAAATATGGAAGTAACAGAATGCTTGATGTGGCTTTTGACTGTGTGATGCCTATGCTTATTGAAGCCGGTTTCATTGTGAGAGCAAGGCATGGAGTATACCAGATGGCAAAACAGGATAAATTTACCGACGCAGCAAAGAGGGTATATTGTAAATCATTCCTTTTGAATAATCCAAACTATAGAGAAACTGATTATATAGAAGACAATTCGTACTTTGAATTCTTAAAACAATAATGATATGGAACAACAATTCTCAACTATTGAGGAATGTAATGACTACATAGATTTCCTTGAAATGAAAGGCAAACCTATTCCTGCTTGGGTAATATCCGAAAAGGAAAGAATAGAACGTGAAAATGCTATACCCGATACGGAGTATATCTTTGGAACTATGGCTGCACATAATCCTTTTATGACTGATGAAAAGGAAAAGGTCGTAAGAGAAATGACAGAGCAGTTGATGACTAATGAGGAAAATGCGGCTCAACCTTGTTTGCTTCTTGGTAAGGTACAGTGTGGTAAGACTGATACATTCTTGAGTATTATGGGATTGTGTTTTGACCGCGGTGTTGATATTGCTGTGGTGATGACAAAAGGTACAAATACATTGACTAAACAGACAATAGAACGTCTTAATACGGACTTTCGCTTCTTTAAGGATGACCAGACGTATAATCAAAAAGTTATCATCTCTGTTTGGGATATTCTTGACTTATATAAAAAAGGCGGTTTGAGCGATTATCAGCTTAACGCTCCTGCCAATAAGTTTATCATTGTCGTAAAAAAGGAGAATACCAACTTAGCGTATCTCAACGAATTATTTGAGAAAAATGGATTATTAAGAAATAAAAAGGTATTGGTGTGCGATGATGAGGCAGACTTTGCCAGTCGCGCTTACTATCAGCGTAAGGGTGAATTATCATTGTTGAAGATTGCAGAACATATTGAGAACTTCATCAAGTTGCCTTTGTTTTGTAGATATTTGCAGATTACAGCCACTCCATATTCTTTGTTTTTGCAACCTGACGGTACTGTACAATTGCGTGAAGGTGAGGAAGCATCGCCGTGGCTGCCTAGATATACAGGACTTGTGCCTATTCATAGTCGTTATATTGGTGGACGCCAATATTATGAATTGAGTGAAGATGAGAACTCCATGTATAGTTGTTTGTTCCAGCCAGTTTCTGATTTGTGTATAAGTATTCTATCAGATAGGAACGAGTGGTACTTGGAATCGAAAGCACATTCGGATAACCTTGACCCACTGAACTATGCAGTGGTAAGCTACCTGTTTGCAGCTGCTATTCGTACTATACAAGTAAAAAAGAAAGCTAATAAAAAATACTATTCCAGTTGCCTTATCCACTGCGAGATATCTAAGAAAAATCACGCATGGCAGGAGGAATTGATAACAGGCATCATCGAAGATATCAAGAATGCTTTTTTAAATAAGGGCAATGCCGACCTCCATATTCTTGACCTGGAAAGTGAAGCATACGAAAGTCTGCGTCAGAGTAATGAGTTGGGCAATAGATACGAACTGATAAACGAGAAATTCCCATCGTTTTCAGAGGTTGAAGCGGAGGTTAAACATATATTGGACTATAATGACTATACCATCAATGTGGTAAACTCAGAGGAACCAGGCAAAGTAGCTACACTGCTTAACGATAAAGGTCAGTTAAGACTAGAACAAGCATTGAATTTCTTTATCGGTGGTAGCATCCTTGACCGTGGTATCACTATCGATAATATGCTTTGTTTCTTCTATGGACGTGATCCAAAGAAATTCCAGATGGATACTGTGCTTCAGCATGCTCGTATGTATGGTGCTCGCGATAAGGAAGATATGGCATGCACTCGATTCTTCACAACAGAAGCAATCTATGATGTACTTAAAACTATCAACAGCATCGACTCTATGATGTATGATTATCTGAAAGCACATCGCACAAGTGTACAATCGGATGAATTCACCAGTATGGTGATTGGCTATGACAGCCGTATCAAGGCAAGTGCCCAAAATAAATATACTCCTGCCAATACAAAGGTTATCAAAGGTCATCTGCGTATATTGCCGGTGGGTTTTCAAACAGGTGAGGCAAGCGAAATAAAAAGTACTATAAATACTATCGACGATTTGGTAAAATCATGCCCAGGATTTGACAAGACAACCGATGATAATCCTTTCTTTGAAATGGATTACGAAATGGCTGTCGATATTATCAACAAGATAAGTTCTACTCTTCGCTATGGAGACGAATATGAGAATAAGGACTATGAGTGGGATGCTAATGAGATGCTTACTACGCTAGACCACTGTACTTTCGGCACTGATGGCAAAATATACTGTTTGTATAGAGCAGGTCGTAACATGAGTAGAGAACGTGACAAGTCGAAACCTAATAAAACAAGATGGATTGATGCTCCTGATGATGGTCGTAACGATACAGCACCATCACGTGCCATAGCGAACAACCGACCTGTACTAATGCTTATCAAACAGGATGGTAACGAAGCACAAGGCTGGAAAAACGCTCCTTTCTTTTGGCCGGTATTTATGCCACAGAAGAATGTAAATGCTGGTATCTTTACAATTAATGCCAACAAGAAACAAAGTGCACTCAAGAAGCAGTTCAAGCTATCTACATACTTGAATTATCCTCAAAAGGAAATCCTGAAGTTGTCTATTCAGCGTGATTTATTGTTTGAAATTTTAGCAGGTGTGAAGAAGCAGGAATATAGGGAAATAAAAGAAACAACTTATTCACTGTATCTAAAGAAAGATGATTGCGGCAAAAAGATATTGGTGAGTGGTACTGAACCTGCACAGTATCTCAATCTTTCTTCATACAACAATGGTGTGTTCCCATTCGAAATAAAAGATTACAAGTATCTGTATCTCCGCTCATCACAAGACTATAGTGGAAGCCAAGTTTTAATCAGATTGGATTCCCAAAAAACTTATGAACTAATATCAGAGCAATTTTCTCAGCAGGATGTGGTTTATTCAGAACACAATGTCGGTAACGAGGTTGTTGATGATTCGCTATGCAGATGGGCTATTGCATATAACATTGATTCTGTGCTGGAGAATAAATTGACAGCACAAGATGCTGAGTTGTATGAGGCTTATTTGGAGGAAATAGAATGACATTACTCAAGCATTCAACAAATTCCTTGGCAACATCAAAGTTAGCAATTCTGATAAAATCAATGATTGTTACAAAGAGATAACGAAGAAGTTAAATAAGACTTTTTGTGATACTGGGTCTGAAACAATCAACTATCTTCAGGTTGAGTTAAGACATTGTGTAATCTGAAATAGATGCCATTCATTGAAAGCAAGGCTCGCCCAAGACGACTCAATCTTCAACTTCCATTGCAACAATTTCTTTAAGTACACTAACCGCCGTTTCCACATTGGTGACGCTATTGACGAGCATGCTTCGACGGTTATTTTGATCGCGTAAATCGCAACGTCGAGTGTACTTCATCATGTATGCAATGAGTTTGCCGAATGACTTGCTCTTATAATATGGACTTTCCGGATTGGAAACCAGAAACAGAGTCATACGTCCACCTTTCAGGAAGACTTTTTCCACACCAAGACGGGCAGCAATGCGCCGCAACGGTACAATACGAAGTAATTCTTCTGTCTCGGGAGGAATAGGGCCAAAACGGTCGACCAAACGGGTGCGGAAAGCTTCGACATCATCATCGAGTGTCAATCCATCGAGTTCACGATAGAGCAACATACGCTCGCTACTACCTGTGACGTATGTAGCCGGCAGTAAGAGTTCAAGATCACTTTCCACCTGGCTGTCATCGACAAACTGTTCGCCACTGATCGTTCCGTCATTTTGTAGTTCTTCGGCATATAGCTCGGCAAATTCGTCATTCTTTAATTCGTGTACAGCTTCTGAAAGAATTTTCTGATAAGTCTCGTAACCCAAGTCAGCTATAAATCCGCTTTGCTCGGCACCAAGCATATTTCCCGCTCCACGAATATCAAGGTCTTGCATGGCGATATGAATACCGCTACCTAAATCACTGAAATTCTCTATTGCCTGTAGACGACGCTTCGACTCGGGAGTCAGCGAAGACAAAGGAGGTGCCAGCAAATAGCAGAACGCTTTCTTATTACTACGCCCTACACGACCACGCATCTGATGCAAATCGCTCAGACCGAAGTTTTGAGCTTGATTAATAATGATTGTATTGGCATTCGGAATATCAATTCCACTCTCAATAATCGTAGTGGCAATCAATACATCATAGTCGTAATTGACAAAATCGAAAATGATCTTCTCCAATGCTGCCGGTTCCATCTGTCCGTGACCGATAGCCACACGACAATCGGGTATATTCCGTTCCACCATCATCTTCAATTCGGCCAGATTGGAGATACGGTTGCTCACAAAGAATACCTGACCGTTTCGGCTCATCTCGAAGTTGATTGCATCGGTAATGACTTCTTCATTGAAAGTATGTATCTCGGTCTGTATGGGGTAACGGTTGGGTGGAGGCGTGGAAATTACACTCAAATCGCGCGCGCCAAGTAACGAGAATTGCAAAGTACGCGGGATGGGAGTTGCTGTCATTGTGAGTGTATCGACATTCACTTTGAGTTGACGCAATTTCTCTTTCACAGATACACCAAACTTCTGCTCTTCGTCAATAATGAGCAGGCCGAGGTCTTTAAACTTCACATCCTTACCCAAAATGCGGTGTGTACCTATGAGAATATTCACATCTCCCGAAGCCAGCGACTTAAGAATAGCCTTTACCTGAGTGGCGGTACGCGCTCTACTGAGGTATTCCACACGGCAAGGAAAACCTTTTAAACGTTCGCTAAACGTCTGAAAGTGTTGATAAGCCAACACGGTAGTTGGTACCAATACCGCAACTTGCTTATTGTCCGCCGCCGCTTTAAACGCAGCACGTACGGCGACTTCGGTCTTTCCAAAACCCACGTCACCGCAGACAAGCCTGTCCATCGGCCGGTTATTCTCCATATCAGCCTTCACATCAGTCGTTGCTTTGCTTTGATCGGGAGTATCTTCGTAAATAAACGAAGCCTCCAGTTCTTTCTGCATGAAACTATCCGGACTAAACTGGAAACCTTTTTCTTCACGTCGTTGCGAATAGAGCTTGATCAGGTCACGTGCAATATCCTTTATCTTGGTCTTGGTTCGTTCTTTCAGTTTCTCCCAGGCTCCCGTACCCAACTTGTTGAGATGTGGCATTTCGCCATCTTTACCTTTATATTTGGAGACCTTGTGTAGCGAGTGAATGGAGACAAAAACCACATCTTCATTTTGATAGACCAGTTTCATCACCTCCTGTGTCGTATCCCCATTAGGGATACGCACCAGCCCGGCAAAACGCCCCACACCATGGTCGGTATGTACCACATAATCGCCCGGAGTAAACTGATTGAGCTCTTTCAACGAAAGTGCCACTTTACCCGAACGTGCTTTATCACTCTTAAGATTATATTTGTGAAAACGGTCGAACAATTGATGATCGGTAAAGACGCAAACGCCCAGCATATTGTCAGCAAAACCCTCGTGTAAAGTACGTTCCACGGCAGTGAAACGAATATCATCTCCCCGATCATCAAAGATGGCACGAATACGGTCGGTCTGCTTGCTGCTATCGCTGCATATATATAATGTATAGCCCTTATTTATATAATCTTTAAAGCTATCGGCTACCAAATCGAAGTTTTTATGGAAGATAGGTTGGGCGGATGTATTGAATGACACTGTCGCATCCGGAGTACCTGTTGGTTTATTGCCGAATTCCATCCGGTGAAAGCCTAAAGCATCCCGTGTAAAATCCGTTCCATCAAGTAATTTGCCGTCCAGACTGATACCTCCATTTTCTTCCGCTTCACGGGCTACAATGGCTTGCGGTGCCAGTGCCTCATCATGAACGCATTGTATGCGTTCGCGAAGCCAAAGGAAATCGCGCATAGCCAATAAAGTATCTTTAGGCAAAAAGTCGAGAAAAGAGACCATGCCTCCCCTACCGTCTTTTTCGAGACTTCGACTTAAATCGGGAACAATCACTACGCTCTCCTTCTTGTTCTTCGATAATTGCGTATCCACTTCGAACGTACGAATACTATCCACCTCATCGCCAAAGAAATCAATACGATATGGGAACTCCGACGAAAAAGAAAAGACATCTATGATACTTCCACGTACGGCATACTGTCCCGGCTCGTAGACATAATCGACATATTCAAAACCATAACTGCGCAACACCTCCGTGATAAAATTAGTATCCACCTGTTCGCCCTGATGAAGCTTTAGTGTTTTTTCGCCCAGTTCCTTACGTGAAACCACCTTTTCGGCTAAGGCATCGGGATAAGTCACGATACATAATCCTTCCTCACCCTTTTGCAGGCGGCTTAAGACTTCTGTGCGAAGAATCTCATTCGCCGCATCTTTCTGTCCGTACTTAATGGCACGCCGAAAAGAAGACGGAAAGAAAAGGACTTTCTCTTCACCAAGTATTTGAGTCAGGTCATGATAGAAATACCCCGCCTCTTCCAGATCACTTAATATAAAAAGAAAAGGAAAACCGCTACGCTGCACCAATACAGAAGAAAATAATGAGGCGGAAGATGCACAAAGTCCACCACAAAAAAAGTGCCGTATCGACTCATCTTTAAGCAATCTGCTCACAGCTTCCACATTGGGATGAGTGGCATATAGTTGTTGGAGTTCAGAAATGGTCATTGCTATTTACTTTATTCATTCATCTTTTTACCACAGATACACTGCTTCTCTTCTTCTCGCCATGGAGCCATATTGAGTTCCACGGAGTTTTATTCTCTTTTACTCGCGTAAACCGAGTCCTAACAATAACGGTTGAAGTCCTTCTACAAGGCCTCTTCTACAAATAATCAGAAAAAGAACAGAAGAACCCGGAGGGACTTATCGCAACTCCATAATGAACAGAAAGATCATCTGTGTTAATCTGTGTAATCCGTGGTGAAAATCCGGTGCAAAATTACTAAATAATCCTCAGTTATGCTCGATAATTAGAGAAAACACTTAACTTTGTTCCCTATAACAGCCCCCATTTATGGATATACAAACGTCAGATAGCATCGTTATTATCCCGACTTATAACGAACGGGAAAACATAGAAAAAATAATCCGAGCTGTATTCGAATTGGAGAAAACCTTTCACATTCTCATCATTGAAGATGGTTCGCCGGACGGTACCGCTTCTATCGTCAAGAAGTTACAGGAAGAATATCCGGAGCGTTTGTTCATGGTGGAGCGCAAAGGTAAATTGGGTCTTGGAACAGCTTATATCGCAGGATTTAAATGGGCATTAACACGCCATTACGAGTATGTATTCGAGATGGATGCCGATTTTAGTCACAACCCTAACGATCTACCAAGGCTCTACGCAGCATGTAGTACCGAAAATGCCGATTTAGCTATCGGTTCACGTTATGTCAGTGGGGTAAATGTAGTCAATTGGCCGATGGGACGTGTGCTGATGTCCTATTTTGCCTCAAAGTATGTACAATACATCACAGGTATGCCGATACACGATACCACAGCAGGATTTGTCTGTTATCGCCGCAGGGTTTTGGAGACGGTAAAATTAGATAACATCCGTTTTAAAGGCTATGCCTTCCAAATCGAGATGAAATTTACCACCTTTAAATGCAATTTTAAGATAAAAGAAGTCCCTGTTATTTTCATCAACCGCGAACTTGGCTCTTCCAAAATGAATTCAAGCATATTCGGCGAGGCGGTTTTTGGTGTTATCAAGTTGAAAATACACAGTCTCTTTCATAAATATCCAAAAATGAACTAAAGCTTACGCAACAATGAAAAGGGTTTTAATTCATAATGCAACAATAGTCAATGAAGGAACCTCGGTTCAAGGTTCCGTTGTATTAGCAGGTGAACAAATTATAGAGATACTGACCGTTGGACAACAACCGTCTTCTCCGTGTACTGAAGTGATTGATGCAACCGGCTGTTATCTGCTACCCGGTGTTATTGACGAACATGTTCACTTTCGCGATCCCGGATTAACACAAAAAGCTGATATATCCACAGAAAGCCGTGCCGCAGCCGCGGGAGGAGTCACTTCCATCATGGACATGCCCAATACAAGCCCACAGACCACCACTCTTGATGCTCTTGAGCAGAAACTTGAATTGATGAGTCGTAAATCACTTATTAATTATTCCTGCTATTTTGGAGCAACCAATGAGAATTATACAGACTTTGGCAAACTGAATAAGCAACAGGTCTGCGGAATAAAGCTTTTTATGGGTGCAAGCACCGGTAATATGCTGGTGGATAAGATGAATACCCTGATGAATATATTCAGTGGTACCGATTTACTGATTGCAACCCACTGCGAAAGCCAAAATATAATCAAAGCAAATATCAAACGGTATAAGAAGATGTTTCCGGACAGCACCGAAATTCCGATAAGTAAGCATTCCTATATCCGTTCGTCCACAGCTTGTTTACGTTCTTCGGAATTGGCTGTACACCTTGCCGGAATATTTAATTCCCGGCTGCATATTCTGCACATTTCCACTGAAAGAGAACTGGAACTCTTCTCGTCAGCTCCTTTATCAGAGAAGCGGGTTACCGCCGAGGTATGCGTTCCTCATTTACTTTTCTGGAATGCCGACTACGAAACTCTTGGTAGCCGCATTAAATGTAACCCTTCAATAAAGAGGAAATCAGACCGGAGGGCGTTGAGAGTTGCCGTCAATAGCGGAATTATCGACGCTATAGCTACCGATCATGCCCCACACCTTCTAAGTGATAAGCAAGGTGACGCACTGACAGCAACATCCGGTATGCCAATGATTCAATTCTCACTTGTCAGCATGCTCGAACTTGTAGATGAAAAGGTGTTTTCTATAGAAACCATTGTAGAAAAGATGTGTCATGCTCCCGCCCGAATTTATAATATCAGCAAACGTGGATACATTCGTGAAGGTTACCAAGCCGATTTGGTTTTAGTACGACGCGAAGAAGAACCTTGGACACTTACTGCCGACAAGATACTCAGCAAATGTGGCTGGAGCCCGCTCGAAGGAAAATCATTCCACTGGAAAGTTGAAAAGACTTTTGTCAATGGGCAGACCGTATATACCGACGGACATACCGATGAAGACTATCGCGGGCAAATGTTGATGTTCGAACGTTAATCTGCAGAACTTTCCGCGAGCTTAATCCGTTTATATCCGTATGAAAGAAGAAATAGTAACGTATTCCATACACGAAGTAAGCCCGTATATCAACTGGATTTACTTTTTCCACGCATGGGGATTTCAACTCCGCTATGCGGCTATAGCCAATATACATGGTTGCGATGCTTGTCGCGCATCATGGTTAGTATCTTTTCCGGAAGCCGATCGAGCCAAAGCTGCCGAAGCAATGCAACTGTTTAAAGAAGCCAACCGGATGTTGAATCAGTTGGATGAAGAGTATAAAGTCCATGGACTTTTCAAACTGTGCAAAGCAAACTCCGATAATGATAATCTGATTATAGAAGATACAGTACTCCCCTTATTGCGTCAGCAAACGCCACATCCCGATAATAGTCCATACCTGTGTTTGAGTGATTTTATCCGCCCCTTATCTTCCGGTATACCGGATACTATAGGGCTATTTGTTGCGACTTGTGATAGTCATCTGGAGAAACTATATGAAAATGATCCGTACAAGCGAATATTGGTTCAGACACTAGCCGATCGGTTAGCGGAAGCTGCTACCGAGAAAATGCATGAATATGTACGCAAAGTAGCTTGGGGATATGCCAAAGATGAAAATCTTTCCATGCCCGAGCTCCTTGAGGAGAAATACCAAGGTATCCGTCCTGCAGTCGGCTATCCTTCATTACCCGATCAGTCGATAAACTTCACGCTCGACAAGATACTGGGCATGCATAAAATCGGCGTAACATTGACAGAGAATGGCGCCATGAGCCCTCATTCCTCAGTATGTGGGTTAATGTTTGCACACCCCTCTTCCCACTATTTTGCAATAGGAAAAATAGGAGAAGATCAATTGGAAGACTATGCCAAACGCCGTGGAGTCTCTCCCGATAAAATACGTAAGTTCCTTGCTGCCAACCTCAAACTTTAATGTTTTCTATCCTGTATTTCTAAATCAAGCATAAGCATCAGGAACTCCAAAAGTAGAAAAACAAAGAAAAACATTCGTTCCGATCTGCAGTGATGTGATTTTAGAAATAGTTATGCGACAGATAAAATAAAAAGCAAATCAAGTGATATCGAAGTAGAAATGGAAAACGTAGAACAAGAATTTCTTGCTGTAATCCGGGAGTATTCACGTGTGATCTACAAAGTGTGCTATATGTACACTACCCCCAATGCTACGATAAACGATTTGTATCAAGAAGTAGTTTTGAATATATGGAAAGCATTTCCTAAATTCAGAAAAGAGTGTAAAATCTCGACATGGATTTACCGCATTTCATTAAATACTTGCATCAGCTTCCTACGAAAAGAAAAGAACATTCCCGAAATAGTCACATTAACCCAGGAAGCGGATCGGAGTGAAGAACTGGATGAAACCCAAGTCATGTTGAAGCAACTTTATCACATGATAAACCGGCTTGGAGAACTGGATAAATCCATCATACTACTCTACTTGGAAGAGAAAAGTTACGAAGAGATTTCGGAAATCACCGGCTTGACTCTGACAAATGTTGCGACAAAGATCAATCGCATTAAGGATAAATTAAGAAAAATGAACAAAGAGGAATAATATGGAATTGGACGAACTTAAACAATCCTGGAATAAGTTGAATCAGCAATTGGAAAAAGATACGATTGCCAATGAAAATGAAATTGCAAATCTCGTCAGCAAATATAAAGCTAACGCAGACAAAAGTCTGAAACGTCTTACCGGTTGGCAAAGATTGTCCATAAGTCTCGGCTTTGTTGGACTCTTCATTCTATTAGTAGTATGCCTATTACCATCTGTGTTTCATGTTGGTGAAACATACCAATCAAAAGTCAACGCTTTGATCATTTTCTTTGCGATAAGTCTCATTATTGGCATCTGCTGGGATTATCAGAACTATGTATCCATAAAAAGTATTCGGGTTGACAGTATGCCGGTAGCTGAAGTCAGCAAACGAATGCTCAAGTTTCGTCAATGGATGAAGTATGAAGTGATTGGCATATCCATTTGGATCATCCTATTCAATATTGTCAATTACTGGGTAATGGATTATTATTTGGAATCCGCCGGTACACAAGCTCTTTTAATCCTATTCTTCTTGACATGTGATGCCGTTATCATCTACTTCCTGTATAAGAGAATAGCATATAAGCACCTCAATAAAATTAAAAAAAATATTGAAGACTTGGAAGATATATGCACAGAATAACTCTGATAGTCTTTTTACTCCTTCTAATACCTGACATATATATCTATTTGATCTATATATTCCGGAAAGTAAAAAATAGATGGCTGCATGCATTCTATTGGTTACCAACCGTGTTATTACTTACCGGATATTCTTATTACATGTACTGTACAGGGGATAATGTTTTAGCCAATCACACTCAAGCCATCGGTAAGCTAGCTATCGGATTGTTTCTATTCTCCATACCCAAAATAGCCTTTATAATTTGTTCTATCTTAGGTCTATTACTTCGTTTGTTATATCGACCATTGCATCATGTTTTCGTATGGATCGGTCTATTCATCAGCATTGCATGCTTCGCAGGCATATTATATGGGGCAACATTAGGCCTCAAGCACTTTCAAGTTAAACAAGTCACATACTACCACCCCAAGCTACCTAAATCTTTTGAGGGATACACCATCACACAAGTATCCGATATACATATTGGCAGTTGGAAAGGAAAAGAGGGAGTTATTCGCAGAATGGTGGAATTGGTCAACAGTCAGCATGCCGACATGATTGTCTTTACCGGAGACTTGGTGAACCAAAGGAGTGCAGAGTTAATTGGATTTCAAAATATCTTGTCCGACTTTCATGCTCGGGATGGAGTATATTCTATCTTAGGAAATCATGATTATGGCACCTATTATCATTGGGCAAATCCGAAAGAAGTAACGAATAACATGAATGAGTTATTGAATCAGGAAAAGTCAATGGGCTGGCAACTTTTAAACAATGACCATCGCATTATTCATCGTGGCAATGACAGCATCGCTCTTATAGGAGTCGGAAACGATGGAGAACCACCTTTGTCTCGTTTTGCCGATTTAAAAAAAGCATCGAAAGATACTAAAGGAATGTTTCGGATCTTATTAAGCCACAACCCAACACATTGGAAACGTGAGGTTCTGCCTCAAACCAATATTGAATTAATGCTTTCGGGACATACCCATGCCATGCAAGGAATATTTTTCGGTCATTCGTTAGCCTCGCTACTCTACCCCGAATGGGGAGGTATGTATGCCATGAAAAATAGACAAGCGCTGTACGTCAATGTCGGTATAGGTTACGTTGGGTTGCCATTCAGATTCGGTGCATGGCCGGAAATAACAGTGATAAAATTAAAATGCGGTAATAAAGCACAATTCTCAAAATAGATTATCTTTGCGATTAAAATTCAAATCTATGAAGATACTCTATTATATTTATCAAATTTGTTTTGCATTACCTGTTTTATTGGTACTGACTATACTCACAGCTTTAGTTACTACAGTGGGTTCTTTAATTGGAGGAGCTCATATTTGGGGGTATTATCCAGGTAAAGTATGGTCACAATTGGTCTGTTTTTTTCTTCTTATACCAGTCAAGGTAGAAGGTAGGGAAAAACTTCACAAACACACATCTTACGTTTTCGTTCCGAATCATCAGGGGGCTTTTGATATCTTTTTAATTTATGGATTTATTGGCCGTAACTTCAAGTGGATGATGAAAAAAAGTCTGCGCAAGATACCTTTTGTAGGAAAGGCTTGTGAAAGCGCCGGGCATATTTTTGTGGATCGCTCCGGGCCAAAGAAGGTGCTGCAAACGATAAAGCAGGCTAAATCATCATTAAAAGACGGAGTATCACTTGTTGTTTTTCCCGAAGGTGCCCGTACCTTTACCGGTCACATGGGATACTTTAAGAAAGGAGCTTTCCAATTAGCCGATGAGCTACAACTGGAAGTAGTGCCTGTCACTATAGACGGTTCGTTCGAAATATTACCACGGACAGGTAAATGGATAAACCGTCACCGTATGATACTGACCATACATGAGCCTATCCCTCCCCACGGACAAGGGGTTGAAAATATAAGAAACACCATGGATCTAGCATATAATGCTGTAGAAAGTGCATTACCCGAAAGCTATAAAGGAATGGTCAGAAATGAAGATCAAGAACAGGGATAAAAATACCTCACCAAAATTTTGTATATAGCCTCATTAATAGAAGATATTCAGTAAACATCCCATTTCATGCTCAAGTGTATTCTTCAAACAATCAGATAAGAATTATCTAACTGGACCAATCAAGGCAACTTAACATCACCTTGATTCTGTTGCTTGATTGCAATGTTTTCCTCCATACGCCGGTGTTCATCAATCAATTGCATATTTTCCTTTGCCTTTACAAGAAAGTCTCTTATCAACGGATTATTCTGAAAAGTAGGTGGAGCATTATTTATAATTTCCTCTATCTGCGGTGTCATTACCGGATAAGGCAATGAACTGCATAGCATCATAAAGACGCCCGGGCCAAGTACATTATTGTAGTTCGTGGAGATAAAGTCCTTGACATAATCATTCATCTTCTTGACTAAAATGGCATTTTCTTTAGACAACTGATCATGTACTTCCGTCAGATCAGCTCCATCCATAACCATCCTAGCCTCCTTACTATCCAATTCACTTATGCCCAATTCAAAAGCATTGCGCTTAGCCAAAAAAGAGTATAATGCATCATTCAAAGGAGTACCTCTGGCATCCAATTGGGAATCAGTGATAGAGACATCCATTTTACCGTCTTCAAGTACTAAAGGCATAATGCTTTCACCGTCTATGTATAAAGTGACAAGCATAGCTGAATCAACCTTCCCTTTCATCGTAAACAAACCATGAATAACATCGGCTGAATCAACGTTTATCCACTGTCCACCTTTATAACTTTTTAAGAATAGCATCTTACCATCAAGACTGGTGATAGATGAAGATCCTTCAATTTTATACTTCTTGGTACATGAAGCAAAAACCAGCAACAATAACAAAGGTAACAAATGACTCAAATTCACTCTAATCATGCAAATACGATTTAATGAAATATTTCCCAAATGTACGACGTATTCAAGTTGTAAAAAAACATTTTATCAATATTTAATTTTTGCCTTAATTTTTTTCTTTAATATTATTTATAAGCTATCAAAGAAAGAAAAACTATTCAGCTTTTTTCCTATTTTTGCAAAAATGATAAGGATAACATATTCTGAAACAATAAATCAATGGTAATGAAAATCAAAAACTTTCTAGTATTATTTGCCACGCTAGCTTTCGGTCAATTTATAAAGGCCGATGAAGGAATGTGGTTGTTGCAGTTGATGAAACAGCAAAATTCTATTGACTTGATGAAAAAGCAAGGGTTGAAGTTGGATGCAGATGCATTATATAACCCTAATGGCGTTTCACTAAAAGATGCAGTAGGTATCTTCGGAGGAGGATGCACGGGCGAAATTATTTCATCCGAAGGATTAATCCTGACTAACCATCACTGTGGTTATGCATCAATTCAGCAGCATAGTAGTGTGGAACATGATTATCTTACGGATGGGTTCTGGGCAAAGAACCGCAGTGAAGAATTACCTACTCCGGGATTAAAATTTCAATTCATCGAACGTATTGAAGACATTACATATATTGTCAATCAAAAGATAGCGAATGGGGAAACCTCAGAAATCAAAGCGTTGACACGTCCTTTTCTCGATAAATTAGCTAATGAGTTATTTGAAAAAAGTGATTTAAAAAACAAAAAAGGTATTCAGGTACAGGCATTGCCTTTCTATGCAGGAAATAAATTCTATTTATTCTATAAGAAAGTTTATTCGGATGTACGTATGGTAGCTGCTCCTCCTTCTTCGATCGGAAAGTTCGGAGGTGAAACAGACAATTGGATGTGGCCACGTCATACAGGTGACTTTTCTATGTTTCGTATCTACGCTGATGTCAATGGTGATCCTGCAGAGTATTCACCCAATAATAAACCGTTAAAGACTCCGAAGTATTTAACGATATCAATCAAAGGTTTGAATGAAGGTGACTACACCATGATAATGGGATTCCCCGGAAGCACCAGCCGTTACCTTACCGTATCGGAAGTTAAAGAACGTATGGAAGCTTCCAATGATCCACGTATCAAGATTCGCGGTGTACGCTTGGCTGTGTTAAAGGAAGTCATGGATGCCAGTGACAAGACACGTATTCAGTATGCAAATAAATTTGCAGGTTCAAGCAACTATTGGAAGAATTCAATAGGAATGAATAAAGCTATTATTGACAATGACGTATTGGGTGCAAAGGCGGAGCAAGAAAAGAAATTCAATGAGTTCGCTAAAAATAAACCTGAATATCAGGGAGTCGTAAACAAAATAGATTCTATTGTAAGTAGTACAATGCCCGTTACTCGTCAATTCTATTACCTGTCGGAAGCTTTCAGAGGAGCTATTGAGTTCGGAAGTCCCTTCCAGTTAATGGATCAAATGAAAAGAGCCATTAATGAAAAGAATGACAGTTTAAAGAATAAAACAATTGAGGAACTTAAGGGCGTTTTTGCGGCACTTCACAACAAAGATTACGATCATGAAGTGGATCGTAAAGTGGCTAAAGCAGTATTCCCGGAATATGCCAAAGCTATTGCTGCAGCGGATCGCCCTGTATTCTTCAATGTAATTGAAAAGCAATTCAAGGGAGACTATAATGCATACATTGATGCAATGTATGATAACTCTATCATGTCCAGCCAAGCAAACTTTGATAAGTTCATCAAGAAACCTACTGTTAAAGTCATTGATAATGATTTGGCTACAGCATATTCACGCGCTAAATTCGATAAAACAAATGAAATTGCAAAGCTTCTGAATACAGGTGGTAATGAACTGGCATTATTGCACAAAGCATACATCCGCGGCTTGGAAGAAATGAAGTTACCGGTACCGTCTTATCCGGACGCAAACTTTACCATCCGCCTCACTTATGGTAATGTGAAATCATATGACCCTCGTGATGGTGTGCATTACAACTACTATACAACAGCTGATGGTATATTGGAAAAAGAAAACCCGGAAGACAGAGAATTCATTGTACCGGGAAAATTGAAAGAATTGATTGAGAAAAAGGATTTTGGTCGCTATGCATTGGCTGACGGAAGATTACCGATCTGCTTCTTAAGCAGCAATGACATCACCGGAGGTAATTCAGGAAGTCCTGTCATGAATGCTCAAGGACAACTTGTAGGCTGTGCATTCGATGGTAATTGGGAGTCATTAAGTGGAGACATTAACTTCAACAACCAGTTACAGCGCTGTATCAATTTGGACATCCGCTATGTTCTGTTCATTCTAGAAAAATTAGGAAACTGCAAACATCTTGTCGACGAGATGACAATTGTAGAGTAATAAATGTGAAATGATAAGTGATTGGGAAAAATACAACCAATCCTTATCATTTCTTTTTATTTACAAATCGTAAACTGCTAATCACAATATAATAAATGATAAAGAAAATTCTTTTACTCGCTGCTTTTACTTTTCCCATCCTACACTTAGCTTTTGCCGACGAAGGTATGTGGATGCTTACAGATTTGAAGAAACAAAATGAAGTAGCCATGACAGAGCTAGGTCTACAAATTTCTGTCGATGATATTTACAACCCTAATGGAATTTCCCTAAAAGATGCCGTAGTGCACTTCGGAAGTGGTTGTACAGGTGAAGTAATATCAGCGGAAGGCTTGGTATTAACGAATCATCATTGTGGATACGGCTCCATTGCTCAATTGAGTAGTGTGGATCACGATTATCTGACCAACGGATATTGGGCAATGAATAGAGAACAGGAACTCCCCTGCAAAGGTCTGACTATAACATTTATCGATCAAATACTGGATGTGACAGATTATGTCAAAGAGCAGTTGAAAAAAGATCCGGATCCAAATGGCGTAAACTATTTATCTCCTAAATATTTGGCCATAGTAGCTAAACGATTTGCAACAACCGAGAATATCAAAGATAAACCGGGGCAAGTTCTTGAGCTAAAGGCTTTTTATGGTGGTAATAAATATTATATGTTTATAAAAACCACTTACAGTGATATCCGCTTTGTAGGTGCTCCTCCTTCATCTATCGGAAAATTTGGTGCTGACACAGACAATTGGATGTGGCCCCGCCATACCGGAGACTTCTCAATGTTCCGTATCTATGCAAATTCCAATGGAGAACCGACTCCTTATTCGAAATCAAATATTCCTCTAAAAGTAAAAAAGCACCTGACAATCAGCTTAGATGGATACCGTGAAGGGGATTTCACTTTCGTAATGGGATTTCCTGGGAAAAATTGGAGATACATGATTTCGGACGAAGTGGAGGAACGAATGCAAACAGTTAATTTCATGCGTCAACATGTTCGCGGGGTGCGCCAAGAAGCATTATTGCAAGAAATGCAAAAAGACCCCGCAGTTCGTATTCATTATGCCAGTAAATATGCCTCATCTGCCAATTACTGGAAGAATGCCATTGGCATGAACGAAGGATTAATCCGGCTAAAAGTTCTTGAGACTAAACGTGCACAACAGGAACAGTTACTTTCAAGAGGTCGTGAACTGAAAGATTCTTCATACCAAAAAGCTTTTAATCAGATCAGAAACATCGTACAAGTTCGTCGCCCGGCCCTATATCACCAACAAGCGATCCAAGAAGCTCTTATCACAGGGTTGGATTTTATGAGTATTCCCAATGTCAGTGCTTTAATGGAAGCATTAAAAAGTAAAGATAAGGTGAAAATTAATACGGCAACTGATAGCTTAAAAGTTGCTGCTAATGGTTATTTCGCGTCTGTACCTTTTCCTGAGGTTGAGCGCATTGTAGCTAAGAAGATGCTGCAAACTTATAAGGAATACATACCTGCAGATCAGCGTATCGGGATTTTCGCAATCATCGATAAACGATTTAAAGGTAATAGCGATGCTTTTGTAGATGCGTGTTTCAAGTATTCCATATTCGGCAGTAAGGATAATTTTGACAAATTCTTACGTAAACCCAATTTATATAAATTAGGTTTCGACTGGATGGTTCTGTTTAAAAGCTCTATTACCGAAGGGTTGCTCCAGACAGCAATTGCAATGGCTGAAGCCAATAAAAACTATGATGCTGCACACAAAGTATGGGTAAAAGGCATGATGGATATGAAACGGAGCTCCGGAATTCCAATTTATCCCGATGCAAACTCTACTCTTCGACTCTCTTATGGTCGCGTACTTCCATACACTCCTGCTGATGGTGTGGTACATAAGTATTATACAACCTTGAGTGGAGTAATGCAAAAAGAGGACCCCAATAATTGGGAGTTTGTAGTACCTGCTAAACTCAAACAATTGTATCAGGCAAAAGACTTTGGAAGATACGCCATGTCTAATGGAGAAATGCCCGTATGCTTCATTGTCAATACAGATAACACTGGAGGAAATTCAGGTAGTCCGGTATTTAATGCCAAAGGACAACTTATTGGGACAGGTTTTGACCGAAATTACGAAGGATTGACAGGTGATATTGCGTTCCGTCCGTCTTCACAACGAGCCGCTGTCGTAGATATAAGGTATACCCTATTTATTATTGATAAATTTGCCGGCGCATCCCATCTCATTAAAGAGTTGACGATATCCGAGTGAACCTAATCTGTATTCATTTGTTATATAATCTGAAATAGAAAAGCTGATGCATTCAAAATAAAATCATCCTTGGCATCAGTTGCAAAAAGAACGATGCTAAGGATTTTTTTTACAAAAAGATGCGAAAGATTATCTATTATGATAGTAATAACAAGTAAGATAGAAAAGGAACATTATGGAAAAATTCAAAGACTTAATACAATCTGAGAAGCCTGTACTGGTAGATTTTTTCGCTACTTGGTGTGGTCCGTGTAAGGCTATGCATCCTGTACTGGAAGAATTAAAAGAAGAAATAGGGGATGAAGCCCGTATTGTAAAGATAGACGTAGATCAACATGAGGATTTAGCAGAATTATACCGTATCCAAACAGTCCCCACATTTATTGTATTTAAGAAAGGAGAAGCCCTGTGGCGTCATTCCGGTGTGATTCGTGGGAAAGATTTAATGGCAGCCATTGAACAAGCTAAGAACTAAATCGGATTATAAAGAAATTTAAATTAAGGTATCTATTTGGGATACCTTAATTTTTTTACACCTACTGTAAATCATTATCTTCTTTAGCATTATCATATAAAGAGCTCCAGCTTCTAATATATTTCTATGAATGGAAATCAAATTCTCCAGAAGAAAAACTAATCTTACATAAAAAGTTTTAAAGATAAATCCGCTTTACTAAACTTCAAATTTCCTACAAAATCCAATGCTATCTTTACACCTTAAAACATCGATACATAATATGAATGAAACATCAAAATACCAATTCACCATTATTATTCCAGTATATAATGAAGAAGACAATATATACTTGCTTGAACAGAAGATAAACGACTTTCTACCCACATCTTTATACTCAACTTGTGTCCTATTTGTCAACGACGGCTCTACAGATTCCAGCTTAGTACGCATCAATGAAATATGCACACGCAATAATCATTTTTTTTACATCTCACTAGCGCATAATTCCGGGCTTAGCGCAGCTCTTAAAGCAGGAATTGACAATACAGACTCGCCTTACGTGGGCTATATGGATGCAGACTTACAAACCACTCCTAACGATTTCAATCTCTTGCTTAATGAAATAAAAGATTATGAACTTGTAATGGGAATACGGGCAAATAGGAAAGACTCATTCTTTAAAAATATTCAATCAAGAATAGCTAATGGATTTCGCCGTATGATGACCCATGACGGGGTGGAAGATACCGGTTGCCCCCTAAAGGTCATACACACCGTATATGCAAAACGCATTCCTTTTTTTAATGGAATGCACCGCTTTATACCTGCATTGATACTTTTGCAAGAAGGGAAAATCAAGCAGATACCCGTTCATCACTTTCCCCGAATGGCTGGTCAATCAAAGTATCATTTATGGAACAGGTTAATATCTCCATTTATTGACTGTTTTGCATATAAATGGATGAAAAAACGTTATATAAATTATCAAATAACGAAAAATAATCTGATACTAAAATGAGGTATACATGAGAACTCATTTCATCATATTCGCAATAGGATTTCTTTCACAATTATTTTTTTCTGCACGAACCATTGTCCAATGGATCTTAACAGAACGAGAAAAACGTGTGCTATCTCCTTCTGTTTTTTGGATTTTAAGTATCGCCGGTTCCTACTTATTATGTTTATATGGTTGGTTCAGAAATGACTTCGCAATTATTTTAGGACAATTTATTTCCTACTATATTTACTTAGGGAATCTCAATCTAAAAGGAATATGGAGTAAAATCCCGGTCCTATTAAAAGGGCTTTTGCTCATAACCCCCATATTTGCAATCGCCTTTATGCTTCGAAACATTAGCGGATTTATGAATAGTTTCTTTCAAAACAGAACGGTTCCGGTATGGCTGATCATTTTTGGCGCTATAGGACAAGTCACTTTCACGCTTCGCTTCATATACCAATGGTTATACTCTTATCATCATCACGAATCATTACTTCCTATAGGCTTTTGGATAATTAGTCTGATCGGTTCTTCTTTAATTTTAATATACGGAATCATAAGAATAGATCCAGTATTAATATTGGGGCAATCTTTCGGATTAATGGCTTATGGAAGAAATTTATATATAGGTCTCAATCAATCAAATTATGCAATTGATAAAAAATAAGCTACCATACATTGGCATATGCTTAGCTTTATTGCCTCTTATGTTTTTTAGAGATTATACTCCAGATAACGAATTGCGCTATTTAAGCATTGCAGATGAAGCTCTTAGGAATGGCACATTTTTCACGTTCACTAATCATGGAATAATATATGCTGACAAACCTCCCTTATATTTCTGGTTTATAATGTTTGCCAAATATTTATTAGGAAAACATTATATGCTTCTCTTATCAATGATGTCACTAATTCCAGCACTGATAATAGTACATACGATGGACAAATGGATAAAGTATACAAATGAAGAGATACGTTTAACCGGAGGCTTAATGCTACTAAGTTGTGGATTATTTCTTGGCATGACTGTCATTCTGCGAATGGATATGCTTATGTGTATGTTTATCACCTTGGCGCTCCGTTCCTTTTATGAAATGTTAACGGTAAGAAGCAATAGCAAAAAACACTCCTATTTATTTCCTATCTACATTTTTCTCGCAATATTCAGCAAAGGTCCAATAGGATTACTCATACCCTTATTTAGCATTACTACCTTCTTAGTATTCACAAAACGTTGGCGTTCTATAAGTAAATATTGGGGAATAAAGACTTGGGGAATTCTTTTAGTTGGATGCACCATTTGGTTTATCTGCGTCTACGTCGAAGGAGGAGCATCTTATCTCAATAATCTTCTTTTCCATCAGACTGTAGATCGAGCTGTGAATTCTTTCCATCATAAACAGCCTCCATATTATTACCTGATTTCAGTTTGGTATTCCATGCTGCCATGGTCAATACTTATTATTGGGTCAATTATAACAGCTATATACAGGAAGAAGATAGGATTGGAGCTTCAGCGTTTTTTCCTAACCATTATAGCAACTACACTCATCATTCTATCACTTATCAGTTCTAAGATAGACGTGTATCTATTACCAATCTTCCCTTTTGCCGTATATCTCACAATTTCTTTATCCGAGATCAAATGGAATCATTGGCTAGCAATATCCGTTGCAATACCATCATATGTATTTATTCTAACTACTCCTACGCTTTTCTACTTAGCACATCAAACAGACACTCATTATATGGGAAATCTATTATTTTACATAGCTGCATGCGTATTGAGTGTATCAGGAGTATTTTCATTATATACGCTCTATTATAAAAAATTATTCTTGAAAGCAATTCGGGAAATTGTCTTCGGATTATTTTGTGCAATATTTATAGGTAGCTGGGCCATGCCAAAGATCAATTCGGAACTAGGTTATGGAGAGTTGTGCCGAAAAGCAATAGAAATTGGTAATGAACAACATCTTTCAAATTATGCTGTATACGATATTTCGAGACCCGAGAATATGGATGTATATCTACAACGGAACGTACATGTCACTACTTTGGATGATATAAATTCGAAAAAAATACAAAATACAATTCTGATGATACCTACCAAAAGCATAAAATTGTTGAATAACGAAATTATAAAAAACAGAATTTATACTGTAGGAAATTATAGTATTATTAAGATATAAATAAAAAAGCTAAATATGAAAGTTCTAGTTACCGGAGCCGCTGGCTTTATCGGATCATATATGGTGAAAGCTCTGCTTAAAGAAGCATATGAAGTTGTTGGTTTGGATTCAATCAATTCATATTATGACAAACACCTAAAATATGCCCGACTCGAAGAATCGGGTATCAATCATGGTGAGATTAAAAAGAATCAATTCATGACAAGTCAGCTCTATCCGAAATATAGGTTTATTAGACTGGATTTAACAGACAAAACAGACATCAAAGAACTTTTTCAGAATGAGAAATTCGATATAGTCATCAATCTTGCTGCTCAAGCAGGTGTTAGATACTCTTTGGAGAATCCTTATGCATACGTTAAGTCTAATATATTAGGTTTCTTGAATATATTAGAGAATTGCAGATATAATGGAATAAAACATTTGCTATATGCCAGCTCAAGTAGTGTATACGGGATGAATAGCCATATTCCATATATGGAGACAGACTTTACAGATACGCCAATCAGTATATATGCCGCTACCAAGAAGACTGATGAGTTAATGGCTTATTCGTATAGTAAGTTATACGGTGTGCCCACGACAGGCTTACGCTTTTTTACTGTCTATGGTCCTTGGGGAAGACCGGATATGGCTCCTTTTCTATTTTTAAAATCAATTTTAGAAGGAACTCCTATAAAAGTCTTTAATCATGGAGAACTTAGCAGAGATTTTACGTACATTGATGATATTGTAAAAGGAGTAATGCAGATGGTAGCACGTCCCTCTATAGAGGAAATTCCCTACCGTATATATAATATAGGAAATTCCACTCCGGTCAACCTAATGGATTTTATATCAGTAATAGAAAAAGTAACCGGAAAAACTGCTATAAAAGAGATGAAAGAAATGCAACCGGGAGATGTTTATTGTACGTATGCAGACACTACTCATTTAAAACAAGATTTTGGATATAGTCCATCGGTACCTATACAAGTAGGAATTCAAGAATTTTATGAATGGTATATGAGATATTACTATAAGACAAACGTATCTATAATATAGGAGCTTCTATCCATGCCCCGGAATGCATTTCCATAACTTCATCATATCCGGCTCTCCGCAAAGCGATTAATGCTTCTTTTCGCCCGTCATTAATACGCTCCGGATAATGTGCATCACTATTTACTTGGACTCGTATTCCGCGATCATGCAATACTTTAAAGTAACGAATATTCGGATAAAACACATTTAAAGTCAGGTAAGCTTTTGTATTAACTTCCATCATATAACCTTTGTCCGATATAACATCAAAGTAAGAAAGCACAAGATCGTTATACCATTTTTCATCCATCAAACCGGGACGATAACACGTTGCATTATAATGTATTTTATCAGCATGCCCTACAATATCGAATCCTCCCAACTCAACCATTCGAAAAGATCGTTCATAATATAATTTGACCACTCTGTCCAAATCACCATGAAAATGATGATCAACAATAGAACGAAATTTATCTGCCGGAACATCTATATCAACTACTTCACCGAAATCATTATAAAGCATGTGCACCGAACCAATACGATAATCCAAAGGTAACTGGGTAAATCGAGATAGAGACGGATTGCTTTCTTCATTTAAGTAGTCAATCTCCAGACCAACATAAAGCTCTATTTTATCGACATATTTAGTTTTTAATCTTTTAAACTCAGCCAAGTAATCATCCATACTCTCCCACTCCATTGTCCATGCAGTAGCAAACGGAAGCGGTGCATGAGACGAAAAGCCATATGCTGTAAATCGATTACTGATTGCAAAACGTACAAAATCTTCCATATTAGCCCTCCCATCACAATAGAGACAGTGGCTATGATAATTAGTCAAATTAGCAACTCCAACTTCCATCGCTTTTTTCCACATATTAACCTTCTATTTCACTCAGCTCCAACCAGCGCAAAGTCTTCTCATCAATCAAATCATTCAAGACAGGCAATCGCTTCGATTTTTCAGTCAACTCATCCACTGACAATATTCCACTACATAAAGCGTCTTCAATGCCTTTCTTTTCATTTTCCAAAGAAGCTATTTCATTTTCAAGTTGCTCAAACTCCCTGCGTTCCTTATATGACATCTTACGTTTCTCGTTTAAACGTACCCTGGCTGTCTTTTCTTCTAACGGTTTAGCCGATTCTTTTTCCTTCACAGCCTGAAGATGTTGCTCTTTCCACCCCCTATATTGAGTGTAGTTCCCTGGAAAGTCACGAATATCAGCATCTCCATTGAATACGAGCAAGTGGTCAACTACTTTATCCATGAAATACCGATCATGACTCACAACAATCACACATCCTTTAAAACTTTGCAGATATTCCTCCAATACGTTTAAAGTGACAATATCTAAATCGTTTGTCGGCTCATCTAAAATCAAGAAATTAGGATTTCTCATCAAAACGGTACATAGATATAGCCTACGGCGCTCTCCACCACTTAGCTTATAAACATAACTGTATTGCGTTTCAGGAGTAAACAAGAAATGTTGTAGGAACTGAGAAGCAGTAAGTCGCTTACCATTGCCAAGTTCAATGACTTCAGCAATATTCTGCACCACATCAATAACCATCATCTGATCATCAAATAGCAAACCATCCTGTGAATAGTAGCCGAATCGGACTGTCTCTCCAATATCAATAGTTCCGGAATCCGGCTTGACCTCTCCCATTAACATTTTAATGAAAGTCGACTTACCTGTTCCGTTATTCCCTATAATACCCATCTTTTCATACCGGGAAAAAATGTAAGAAAAATCCTCCAGTATTTTTAATGAATCAAACGATTTATAAAGATGATCAGCTTCAAATATCTTATTACCAATATAAGAAGCCTTCATGTCGAGTTTGACATTGGTATCGTTAAACCTTTGTTTTGCAACTTTTTCCAAATCGTAAAAAGCTTCTTCGCGGTAACGAGCCTTATGACCACGAGCCTGAGGCATCCGCCTCATCCATTCCAATTCCGTACGATATAAATTATTAGCACGGGCTATTTCGGAATTAGCAGCATCCATTCGTTCCTGCCGTTTCTCAAGATAATAGCTATAATTACCGTTATATTGATAGAGCTGATGATTATCAATCTCCATGATTTCGGAACATACACGATCAAGAAAATAACGGTCATGCGTCACCATCAACAAAGTTAAATTGGTACGTCGCAAATATTCCTCAAGCCACTCCGTCATATCCAAGTCCAAGTGGTTTGTAGGCTCGTCCAATATCAGTAAATCAGGCTCGGTTATCAAGGTATTAGCCAAAGCCACACGCTTTAGTTGCCCTCCCGAAAGATGTTTTATCTTCTGGTCAAAATCCCGTATTTTCAATTGCGATAAAATTTGCTTGGCTTTCTGCTCATATTCCCATGCTTTTTCATGATCCATACGAACTAATATCTCAGCCAAACCAGGATTGCCATCAGTTTCTATGCACCTTTCGTATTCTTTAATCAATTCAACAATTTGATTGCCATGATGAAAACATGCCTCCAATACAGTCAGTTCCTGAGGATATTCAGGGTTCTGCTCTAAATACCCAACGCGAAGATCTCTGCGAAAAGAAATCGTCCCATTATCATATCCTTCCTTGCCAGCTAAAATATTCAATAAAGTACTTTTCCCTGTACCGTTTTTAGCAATTAAGCCTATACGCTGCCCTTCGGAAATACCGAAAGACATATCTTGAAACAGAACCAAGTCTCCAAAAGACTTTGTTAAGTTCTCTATTTGTAAACAACTAATCAAACCCACTCTATTTTTTATTCGTGTTTAGAAAATAAACTTATACCAATGCTGCATAAGTTTCAGCTAAATGAACTTCCTCACCAACTTTAGCTTTACTCCAAGCCAGTTTCATCGGATCAATCCAATCTCCAGTCGTCCTATTAAATAAAACGGGAGCTTCTCTGTTGCCATCTACCAAAGTCCTCCATTCCATACCTTCAAATTCATTAGCAAGAATAACACATAAGACTATCCCAATTGATATCCAAACATCTTTCTTCTTTGTCGAGAAAGCTCCATTATCTATAATCTTCTGCATATTTTCGATATCCCCTTCCCCACCTTGAAAATCTTTCTTTAAAGAATCTTTTACGGCAGAAGATACCCATTCGAAAGCCTCATTGATTTGATAAATCTCCAACAGACGAACAGGTATAATTTCTGCGGGATATTTCACGTCAGCTTTTCGGACCTGTAAAGAAGCAATAATATTTTCAGCTTCTATTACGCTAGAGCCTTCAGGAACAGTGAAAGAGCACTCAAAAGCCACATCAGCTATCCCCGTAATCCATATATGAGAAGTATACTCCAACTCGCCTTCCATAAAAGATTCCTTACTGTATGCACAACTCAATGTTCCGACTTTAGCAGTAACCGCAGAGGAATTATCTTTCAACTCTTGCTTGACAGACTCGGCACCATAATTATTATTTTGCCCTCTATATGCGGAAATGCGAAAGTTACCCGTCCATTCATCCGGATTATAGAAAAGGAATGAGTCTTCACCACCCTCAAACTCACTCCAACTTATCGGGTATAACATAGAGAACCATGCCCCCGGAGAAATAAATTTCTTACTTTCCACCATATTGATCAATTATTTATATCAAGACAATAACCCTTTTATCCCTGAGTTTATGCAAAAGTAATATTAGCCTGATTGATATGCAAACGGAATGAATAAAAACAGCCGATTCTCTCGAACCAGCTGTCTCAATCATCATCTATGAATGAAGACCTTAAAAGCCTCCAATATCTTATTAAATTTACATGAAACGTAAATGAAATTTTTATTTAATTAGTTTGCAAAGATAATTAATGATGTGCTAGTAAAGAAATATTTTATAAGATAATTAACTCTTTAAGTAAACAATTCGATGGTTTATAGGACTAAATAATTCTATTTACACACTTTAACCTCAAAAAAATAGAAAGAGCTAAATAAGTTCTTCTATTCAGCTCTTTCTATTTATATACTAAAATGTTATTATTTTATATAACCATAATACTCATCATCAGTAGCACAATCCCACCAAACAGGGCAAGACCAAATAGGATCTTTCATTGCTAATTTGTTAGAAGCCATTAATTGAGACGAATTATAATTACTTTCATGAGTACTTTGACTAAAACGCCTAAACCAATAAGTAAGATCTGTAGGTGATGTGCCAACAATCTTATTAGTGGCAGTAAATTCTTTGGGTCTTTTATAGTCTGTATATACCACTCCGAAATCTTTTATATTACCAGAACTATAGTTAAATCGGCGCGCATCCACCCAATTTTCAGAGTTTATTCCCATAGCTATCATTTTCTGTCGCATTATATCGGCCATTGTTAATTTAGCCGGGTCTTGTATAACAGCTTGACTAGACATATAAGTAGCTATATCTGCATCATCCATAGGCATTTCATCAGGATTTACAGAGCCCGCCGATTTCCATTTCCTTAATTTAGCTTGCATTTGATCAAAATTAGCCTTAATACCATCTTTATAAGCAGCTAATGCTTCGCCATTTTTTTTCTTTCGGAATAATATCTCAGCTTTTATAAAACACATTTCGCTATATGTTAATATATAAGTATCCGAATTTGGTCGGGCATAAAATGTACCCGTGCCCGCAATGTATGGAGCAGAGGTTGTTGGATAGTAACACTGATCAGTAACAGAACGACCTCCTGTATCCAGATGATTAGCCCTCATATTTACATATATAGTATCACCAGCTCTTAAATAGTTAGTAGAATTCACATAAGCAGCTCCTTTCTGATAATACACCGTAACCTTAGTACCATCGACTTTTATCTTATGGATAGAACCCGCGGCATTTGTAAAAGCTTGCCTCGTAGACTCATCCGAAATAGAGTAAACTAAAGGTAATCCTCCATCTATAGTACTATAAGAGGACTCTGTCCCTACAACAAAAACAGAAGTCAATGGTCCCCCATTCTGCCTGATAGCATCATTCATCATATCCACACCAATATCTCTTTTCCAAACATAACTTTTAATATTACCATTGCTATCTAAAGTTATATTAGTCATCATTGCTGGTAATAGTTTACTCATTCTTGGATCAATCACCCGCGAGCCACCAATAAAACTATTCGTTAACAAATCTGCATAATAACGTGTAGCGCGCTGAGTAGCTCCATAAGCAGTACAATCCCATAAATAAGAAGAGCTATACGGATCAGTCACCGTAAAGTTTGTTTGATCTCCGGCTTTATTTACATGATTTACTATTATATTTTCGTCATTAGATTGAGGACCTTGCTCTATTTCAGACAATATTCCATCCATATTGAAACTATACAAATCCGTACCTTCTGCCTTCTTAGAAAGACGAAGCATGTAACGTGCTTTCAAACCATGACAAAGTTTTAACCATCTATCAATGCTTCCACCATTCCAAATATCCCCTTTGGGTAAAGCCATAGATCCAACTTTTTGCTCCATCTTAAAATATTTAATTGCCTCATCCAAATAGCCCATCACAAGCTCATACATTTTTTTTCCATCATCATAAGCTGGGTTAGTCTTTAATATACCCATTTCCTGAACGGGAAGTTCACCATGAAGATCAAGCATAAGCATAAATCCCATTGCTTTTAATGCATATCCAGCACCTACATAATGGTATTCTCCATTTGTAAGTGCATTCTGAATCATAGGATCAATATTTACTGCCGCTCCAACATAAATATTCTGATACACAGTCGTACAGCTGCTTTGTGAAGGATTCCAAGCCGCTAATAGTGAATTCGCTCCTGTTGCCGCATAAGTTTGCGTAAGAAGCCCTAATATTGTATTTGTACGCATAGATGCAGTACCGGCAGCATAGCCATAGTAATATTGTATCCATGGCAAACGAACATCGTTACTGGCATTTGACACAGTCGGATTATCGGGATCCGTATTTATATTCAAATAATCGCTACACGAAGACATCGTCCAAGTAAAAGCGAACCCTATCAGTAAACATATAAATTTCTTCATAACTTCTATTATTTTAATCCGTTAGAATGTAATATTAACGCCAAATGACATACTAGCTTGCGCAGGAACTCCACAATAGTCAATACCAACAGAACCAGATCCTCCGGTTCCCGAACCAGCAGAAGCTGTTTCGGGATCCATACCCTTATAATTAGTAATGAGTAATAAGTTATTTCCTGTTACATTAACTGTTAAACCTTTTATTACATTCTGCTTTTTTAGCAAATCCTTAAAGTCATATGATAGCGAAAGATTACGCAAACGTATCCAATTTGTTTTTGTAATAAAATTATAAGCATTATTTGCATACTGATCCCAGTATTGTTGAATCATGTACTCACCAGATTTCTGAGCATTATTTATTGTGTATGTCTTCCCCTTTTCATATGTATACGTTTTTGCTTCGTATACCCCACTTGTATTTTTTGAATAAGCAACAAATTCAACTTTATCACGATCTAATGTTCTCATACTCATTCCTTTCGTGGTCAACATATATTCTGTTCCATTATAGATATCTCCACCAAGACGAAGATCTAGTAAAAACGAAAGGTTCCAGTTTTTATACGTAAAACTATTGTTCAACCCTCCAATCATTTTCGGTTCACGGTTACCGACAATATTCGTTTGGACTTGAGTATCCTTAATCAAACCAGTAGTAGCATTATATTCATATCCGTCTGTACCGGTCGCTTCTACATATTTATTCCCTGTCAAACCTAGAAAATACCCGCCATTAGGTATAGAACCAGCTTTAGCGCCACCTTGTTGAGCATCAGTCACATAAAATATATCTACACCATCTATAAATTTACCGAGTTTTCCTCTATTACCAGACAAATTCAAAGTTGCTTCCCATTGAAAGTCTTTTGTGACAATTGGCTTACCCGTTATAGATAATTCCATGCCCTCATTAGTAACGGAACCACCATTCAAGTTAAGAAAGATATAACCTGTAGATTGTCCTAAGCGAGGAGCACATATTTGATCTTTGGTCTTTGAATAATAATAAGTATAGTCTAAGCCTAAGCGTCCATTAAAAAAACGTAATTCAGTACCTAGTTCATAAGATGTTTGAATTTCAGGCTTCAGATCAGGATTACCAGCTGTCCATTGTAAACCTACACTTCTAAATTTTCCACTGTCTTGATATATGCTAGCAACAGGTCTCATCAAAGTAGAAAGCATGTATGGATCAGCATCCTTTCCAACCTGTGCCCACGAAGCACGGATTTTGCCAAATGTTAGAATGTTATTTGCCGGAAGTAATTCTGTAAAAGCAAAACTACCTGACACTGATGGGTAGAAATAGGAACGGTTCTTTATTGGTAGAGTGGACGACCAATCATTACGCCCAGTAATAGTAAGATACGCAATGCTTTTATACGCCGCGCGGAACTCACCGTATAAACCAACCATACGTTTGCGAGTATTACTTTCTGTAAAGAATTTATCACTATTTTCAATCACAGCAAAACTTACCACTGAATTTGTATATGGGTTATAACCCCAATGTTGTTGATTAATACGTTTTGTATCTTCAACAGTAGCACCAGCTAACAAGCCCAAGTTAAAATCACCAACCTTTTTTTCCATGTTAGACATAAAATTACCCGTCAGATATTGATACTGTGTACTGCTTTTTGCCAAATATCCTTTTTGATATCTTTCAATAACTGCACCGCCTGGAGATTTATAAGTATACGAGCTAGTAGTATATTGATCTATTCCAGCACGCCCCGTCAAGTTCCACCAATCCGTCAGTTTTACATTCAAATTTAAAGCTCCAGTGAATCGATCGGTTGCATCTTGTAGCTGATTACGATTAATTACCCAATAAGGGTTCTCAGTATCAGCTTGCGGTTCTTGCAAACCTTGAAATATACGATAACGGGTATCATCGTCGTTAAGCCAATGAGTTATATCATCAGATCGAGACCACCCATATAGAGAAGACATTGCACCGGAACCACCAGCAGTGTATAAACCGCCTGCTGTAAAAGCTTTATCAGTGCGAGCCTGAGAATAAGACACATTAGCACTTGCGGTGAGTATACCATATTTCTGCTCACCATTAAAGCGGAAAGTATTTTTATTAAATGAAGTCCCCGGCACAATACCAGTTTGATCATAATTAGATGCTGATAAATAAAAAGAATTCGATTTGCTTCCACCGGTAATACTTACACTATTATCAAAGATGTTACTTCCTTGAAAAAAATCAGATATATTATCATACACATTTCCTTCTATCGGATTGCCCCAGGATTCAGTAGTAAAATCACTCAAAACTCCTTTTTCATTATAATATCCTCTTCCGTACATTCCTTGAATTTCTGGAAGGCCTTTTGCCCAGCCATATGTATATTTGCTACTTACATTTACTCTCACAACACCCTCTCCGCCTTTTTTGGTTGTTATAATCACAACCCCGTCGGCAGCGCGAGACCCATACAAAGCAGCTGCAGCGGCACCTTTTAACACTGACATAGATTCTATATCTTCAGGATTAATATCCATTACACGATTGCTAAATGTCGTTGCGCTTTTAGTTACACCATCAGTTAAAGAATTGCCAGAATTAACGGTAGAATTATCATAGATTATTCCATCTACAACAAATAAAGGTTGGTTGTCACGAGACTCACTTGCAGAATTTCCACCGCGAATCGTAATGGAGGAGCCAGCACCAGCAGCCCCACCAGACTGAGTTATATTGACCCCTGGTATTTTTCCTGCAAGTGAATTTATCACATTTGTTTGCTTATTTTTCAATAATTCCTTTGAGTTTATGTCAGAAACAGAATACCCTAAAGCTTTTTTTTCTTTTTTAATTCCCATTGCAGTAACAACAACTTCTTCCAACGCTTTGGAATCATCTTTCAAAGTAACGGTATATGAGTTGGTAGGTCCTACTCTTATTTCAGTAGTCTGATACCCAATATATGATACTACCAATATGCTACCAATAGATGCACTTAGTGAAAATGCACCATCTAAATTCGTAATAGCGCCAGAGTTTGTCCCCCTTATAGATACACTAGCACCAATTATCGGCTCTCCAGCCGTATCCACTACTTTACCCGTGATTTTCTTTACTTGCTGAGTACTTTGAGAACTTATTAATATTTTTAAAAGGTATTTAGCTCTATTGCTCATATGGCAATTGTATTATAAGAAAGTATCTAGCATATAAATCACAAATTTGTCTCAAATGGGTTTTTTATTAGAAATGCATAGCAATTGAAATGTTATTAAATATCTTTATTAAAATAAATTCATGCATACGCCGTGTTCAAATAATTAAGGATAAATGCCTCTTAGAATGTGATTAATTGGGTATTTTTATCTCAAAAATTAAACAGTAGACTTTCTATGATAGAGTAGTATTACAATAACATATTTAGATATGGATAAAATTATTTACAAATTGGTGTATGATAGAAAAAAAGCACTGAACAAGAGAGGAGTGTCATTGGTTCAGGTTGAAGCTTACTTAAATAAAAAGAAAAAATATTTTTCTACAAAAGTTTATTTAAGACCAGATCAATGGGATCATAAAAGGTTATTAATTAAAAATCACCCTAATGCGGATGCTTTGAACCGATTTATTTATGATTTCATCGCTATGATTGAGAAAAAGGAATTAGAATTATGGCAACAAGGTAAGTTAATAGATTTGGATTCACTCAAAAATGCATTATTTAACAGAAAAGATGACGGATCTTTTATTACATTCTTTAAACAGGAAATAATGACATCTTCATTAAAGGACGCTACAAAAAAAAATTATTGTTCTACCCTTGTCCTACTTCAAAAGTTTAAGGGAGAAATAAAATTTGTTGATTTGACTTATGACTTTGTTGCTTCATTTGAAGCCTTTTTACTATCAAACGGATATCATATCAATACTATTGCTAAACATATGAAGCATTTAAAGAAATGTGTGAATATAGCCATAAATAAAGAGTATATAGATGTTAAAGACTATGCATTCCGTAAATATCGAATTAAAATGATTGAAGGTAGGCACACTTACTTGTCTTTTGAAGAGCTTACTTTGCTCGAAAAATTAGATTTGAATGATCAATATTTTAAATATAAGAAAACTTTGGATGCTTTTTTATTTTGCTGCTATACAGGGATGAGGTATTCTGATTTTATTAGTTTATCGTCTCAGAATGTTATTGAATTATATGGGGATATTTGGATTGTATACAAATCGATAAAAACAAGGACTGAAGTGCGTTTGCCTTTATATCTGCTATTTGGAGGGAAGGGGCTTAATATATTAAACAATTATAAAGATCAATTGAATATATTTTTTTCCTTACATGATAACTCAAACGTGAATAAAGATTTTGGGGTAATAGCGAAATTGGCTGGTATAACACAGAATGTATCTTTTCATACTGCTCGCCATACTAATGCTACTCTATTAATATACAATGGGATAAACATTACTACTGTTCAAAAACTTTTGGGACATAAAAGTGTTAGGACAACTCAAATTTATGCAAATATAATGGATATGACAATTGTTCATGATTTAGAAAAATCCATTGAATGTAATATGTTTTAATTATATTTTTATACTTTTTAATTGTGATATTGTAACTCTCATAACTTTCAAAAGAGAACTTCTGTAAGGTTTTGCTTTATGTTTAAAAATGTTTTAGTTTTACAATGCTAAGTTGCTGTATATTTGATGGAATATTTACTCATTTCTTTATTTACTTTATTTCTCTTCCTTTCTGTTTGATTTTATGTAGATAAAACTAAAATAAGGTTAATGAGTAGTTGATATATACTTTAATGCTTTTCGTTATTTATGATTTTTATATTGCGGTAGATGTGCCCATATGATACTAATTTAGATTAAATATAGTCATATTGGTATTTTATTGTTTTTGTGTAGATCTTTTTGTTTTGCTTTAAATACATTTTTTTAATCTGGTATCAATTTGGTAATGTTGGTAATGTAAAAAAGCAATTATATTAATAATTATTAAGCAATATTTCATATAATATATATATCAAAAGCTAAATTAGTTTATATATTTGCAAATAAATCCAAATTATATAGCTTATGAAAAGAAATTATTGCTTATCATTTGTCTTGCTTACGTTATTTGGGATGTCTTCTTTTTGTTCGGCAGTGGCTGCAAATATGGAGAATATAATACCAAGTTCTCAAAGTACTCAGCAAGTAAAGAAAATCACGGGTAAAGTAGTGGATACGGCTGGAGAGCCGATAATTGGTGCAAATGTTGTGGTTAAAGGGAGTAAATCCATTGGGACCATTACAAATGCTGACGGTAAATTCAGCTTGACAGTTCCTCTTAGAAGCAAGTTAACAGTATCTTTTATTGGATATACATCTACTACTGTTGAAGTCGGAAGCCTCAACAACTTAACTATTACATTGCAAGAAGATGCTAACATGCTTGGAGAAGTAGAAATTACGGCTGAATTTGGGATGAAGCGTGTAGCTCGATCAGTAGGTTCATCTGTGCAAAATGTTAAGGCTGCAGACATCATAGATTCAGGTCGTGATAATTTCATAACAGCTTTACAAGGAAGAGTTTCCGGTATAGATGTCGTTTCGAGCGGAGGAGCACCAGGTGCTTCAACCACAGTGACATTAAGAAGTCTTACATCTATTTCAGGGAACAACCAACCATTATACGTTGTGGATGGTATACCGATGAATAATTCTTCATTCAACGCAGCATCTGGTTTTGCTAAAGCGGATGTATATGCGAGTCGCTCTTTAGACTTTTCATCACGAGGTAATGATTTTAATCCTGAAGATATCGAATCTATGACTGTTCTTAAAGGTGCTGCTGCTGCTGCTTTATATGGTTCAGATGCATCAAATGGAGCAATTATTATAACTACCAAAAAAGGAGCTCCAGGAAGAGGAAAAGTATCCTATAGTAATTCTTTTCGATGGGATAGTGCTTATGGGTATCCAGAAATCCAAAACAAATATTCTAATGGAGCCTATGGAGCTACAAGTTGGTACAACACCTCAAGATTCGGGGGATTGTATCCTGAGAATACAAAGTTTTATGATAATGTCGGAGCAATTCTACAAACAGGATTTAGTAGCAAGCACAATGTATCCGTAGAAGCAGGGAATGAGAAGCTAACGATGCGAGCCACAGCATCATTCTTAGATCAGACAGGTATCATAAAAACAACTGATTACAATCGCAACAACATTTCATTAAGCGGTAAAGCACAAATTAATAATTGGATGAGATTTGAAGGGGCAATGCAATATGCTTCTACTGCAAACACAAAGGCCACAAGAGGAACTTCAGGTCCTTTATATTATGCTTTTAGATGGCCAATCATTGATAATATGTCGAATTATCTAGACCCTGATGGAGTACATATGCGCTACCCGGAAAGATATGTAGATGGAGATATAGTAAACCCATTATTTATGCTATACAAAAACAAGTATTATGATGAGTCCGACAGAATTATAGCGAATGCAACGGCAATAATAAATCCCACAAAAAACACCTTCATCCGCGCTCAAGTAGGCTGGGATGTCGGAGCGCAAACTTTTGAAACGTCAGAACACCCTTACTGGGCTACATATAACTATGATATACAACCAGGTAATGGGGGCACATATAATTTATCCAAAGTGAATTTTTCTGATCCGACTTTAAATATTTTAGCAGGGTGGAATGATTCATTTATGAAGAAAAAATTAACAATATCAACTCAGATAGGTTATCACCAATTAGAAAATGAGGAGACAAGCTTATCCTCTTATGGAACAAAATATGCAGTAGTGGAATTAGCCTCTATCAATAATTGTGATCCAACTACAATCACATCTAAAAAAAGATCAACCAAGAGAAGAATACAAGCAATATCTGGACAGGCTGAAGTAGGATATAACAATATGGCTTTTCTTACATTAAGAGCACGAAATGACTGGTCAAGCACACTGCCAGTAGATAATAATTCATATTTCTATCCAGCAGTAGAAGGAGCCTTCGTTATGACTGAACTACCTTTCTTAAAAGGGAATAAATCTATCCCTTATTTAAAAATTCGCGGAGCTTGGGCACAAGTAGGAAAAGACGCCGGTCCATTGGAAATTAATCCTGAGCTAGAAGCTTCCGACAGAACTGGTGGAGGTTATAAATACGGTTATACAGGCCCTAACTTGGCTTTAAAACCAGAAATGACAACTTCATGGGAAACTGGATTTGAAGGGCGTTTTTTAAACGATCGGATTGTAGCCGATTTCACTTATTTCAGAACATATTGTGATGACCAAATTGTAAAAGGGTTTAGGACAAGCTATGCCGGAGGTTTTGTTTTAAATACCCAGAACATGGGTAATTTCAAAACATGGGGATGGGAAGCTCATATTGATGGTGATGTAATAAACAATAATTCTATGCGATGGAATATCGGATTGAATTTATCTCATACAGGATCAAAAGTGACTTATATGCCTACCCCTGAAGTCTATGATGCTTATACTTTTGGGAATACAGCTGGAGTCCGTAATGGTGCAATGGTTGGATACCCATTAACCACTATAACCGGAACTGATTTTCAGCGGAACAATAAGGGACAAATTTTAATTGACCCAAAATCTGGGTTTCCTCTCGTATCTGACCAATATTCAGTACTAGGAGATAGACAACCAGAGATACGATTCGGTATTAATACTACATTAACTTATAAAGGATTCCGCCTGTCCGCTATGTTTGCAGGAATGACAAATGCTACTGTTGTAAATGGAACTAAACGCTATATGATGCAACAAGGGCTTAGCTGGGAATCCGTGGATTTACGTGAAAGCGGGCCTGTTATATTTAATGGAGTATTAAAAGATGGAAATGAAAATACAGAAAAACCGACGCCTAATAGAATTTCCGTCAGTTATGATCTTACGTCTTCATCAATATATTCAGGAGCAGCATCTGATTGGATTGAGAATAATGTAAACTACATACGGTTGCAGGAGCTAAGACTAAGCTACACGGTACCCACAAAATTCTTAAAAAAGATGTGGAATGGTTTGATTAGCTATGCTAATATTTATGTTTGTGGAAATGATCTATTGACGTGGACCAATTATTCGGGAATTGATGCTGTGGGGAATACTGTCGCAGCCTCTGCCGGAGGTAGTGGCGGTGCAGGATATGATACATGGAGCCTACCTTCTCCACGTGGTATTACTTGTGGGCTAAGCGTAACATTTTAAACCGAATTACTAAAAAATATTGAAAATGAAAAGATTAACTATCATATCATTACTAACCGCAATTTTACTTTTTAATGGAAGTTGCAATGATTATTTGGACGTTAATAAAAATATTGATGCACCAGATGTTGTAGAGGAATATTTATATTTGTCAGGCATCATACAATCAATGGCTCCATATTGGGACACCTACTATGATTTGTACGCAATAGCTCCCATGACACAAATGTTTGCTACAAATTCAAGTGTTTACACTGGCTATGCTAACCACTATACCTATAGTCTAACTAGTGATGTAGGTGCAGTTGTCTGGCGTCAAGTGTACTTTACACATGGAATGAATCTTGAAAATTTCATCAACCAATCTATCGCAGAACAAAAATGGACAATGGCGGGCATAGGATACGCTATCAAAGCTTTTGATTGGGATATGCTCACAAAGATATATGGAGAAGCACCTATGAAAGAAGCTTTCAGTACAGGACGTACAGAATATAACTACGATTACCAACCAGACATATACACTCAAGTACGCGAATGGGCTTACAAAGCCATTGAGTATTTAGCTAAAGAGGATAACCATGTATATGGTAACAAATTAACCGGAAATGATTGGATATATGGAGGAGATAAAGATAAATGGACCAAATTTGCTTACGCAGTAATTGTAAGGAATCTCGCCTCATTGTCAAATAAGAATGATTTCACAACAAAATATGCCGACGAGCTAATAGAATGTGCAAAAAAATCATTCTCAACTGCCGATGATGATGCCGTGATAAAGGTATCTGGAGGATCTCAACAAGTGCCTTATGCATACTATAATAATGCATGGGGTACAGCCAGGGCTAGCTCTAGTTTTCTCGGACAAAATTCCTTTCAACATGACTATGCCGTACAAGTTATGACCGGTACAATTCCTCAATATGCAACTGACGGCAAAAGAGTGAAACTAGATCCTATTCCACCAACACACACAGATACCTTGCGAGCCGAATATTACCCTTATCAATTACTTGATAAACAGATCATCTGCGACACTGTTATAACAATTCCAGGACATTACGATCCTCGCGTTGCTTTGAAGTTAAGTGCATCTGACTATACATACAAGAATATTGATAATGCGGATAGTGTAAAAGCATATAAGTATTATGGCGGCCAAACAAGTACCTCAGCATATAGTCCACAGAGCGTGAACGTAACATCCTTTTATGGAAGAGCTGTTGCAAATGCAATAAAAAATGCAACGACCAACCCGCCCAATGATGGAATAGGACGTTGGATCTACCGAGATAATGCACCATATATACTAACAACTTGTGCCGAAATAAAATTGTGTTTAGCCGAAGCATATTGGAAAAAGGGAGAAAAAGACTTAGCTTTTACTGCCTTTAAGGAAGGAATAAGCGCTGACATTACTTTCACTGGCAAATATATTTATCCTGGATCTAAAGGGAAACAAGAAGGAGGTGATAAAATTACTGCAACGGTCTACAATAAGCTCGCAAATGAGTATCTCGCTGGACCTTACGTATCAGGATTAAAGGTGAGTGATTTCACTCTATCTCATATCATGATGCAAAAATGGGTCGCTTTATACCCTTGGGGAGCTATCGAAGCTTGGACAGATTTACGCAAATACCATTATGACATAGCATATACAGGGGAGTACCCATATAAAGGCAATGGGTGGGATGATGACCTATATATCACAACAAAACAAGATACTGATCCTAATAAAGTTTATAAAGGATTTTATCTTGGTTCATCGAGAGGCATAGAATTCCGCAATTCATTATTCAATGTAAATAACCAGGGATCCCCATGCTACCGTATAAGGCCACGTTATAATTCCGAGTACGTATGGAATCTGCAAAAATTGGCAGACTTGAAACCCATACCAGGTACAGCTCCTTATTATCAATGTTCAATCCCATGGTTTGCTTATCCAAGTGACTACCCGGAAACGGCAAAAGGATTTACCGCCAACTAAAAACATGTATTATAAAAATAAAAGAGCTATATGAAAAATAAAAATTATCCAATTATCATTCTATTAGCAATATTCTGTTTAATATCATGTGATAAGCATGAAATAGAATTTAATGCTGAACCCGTAGGTGATATGGCTGAGTTTCAAATACACATGTACACCCCTGTCGATCCAGCCGCCAGCCGTACAGACCTTTTCATGTATAAAATAGAAGTGAATGGAGAGATGATAAGTAATAACATAACCCCATTATCAACCTATAATGCGCAGCCAAGTAGTGCAGTGGGCATGTACTTCACAGCCAATCAGGGACAAGTAAACTTGAAAATGTATCAAAGTACCAAATTAAATCTTGCATATGATCAAACCGTTAAACTTGAAAGAGGTAAACATAACTTAGTTGTATATGATTTGACCAAACCTCCTATTATATTTGATACTGAATACCCTTTTGAAATTGATCGAGGAACGTATGATACAGATACGATTGCCTTTGTGAAGTTCTACAATTTTCTATATGAAGATCCAAATACACCAACAACATTAAAAATACAATATCAATATCGAAAACATTGGGTTCATCCGCTATACACATTATATGATGAAATGAATGGCACAATACCTGAAGGGAAAAAAGTTGGAGATAAGACAGGTACTGTAGATGGTAAAGATATGGGGCCATGGGTAAATCTTGGGACGCCAATTAGTTTTGGAGAAACAACAGGTTGGCAAATTGTTCCTGTAGAGAAAAACACTTTTGTTTCACAAGGAAGCGCGCGACTCGATTATCGGATATTAGTAGTGGAGGGTGGTATTTTAGATGATGGTACAATGTTGAAGGGCAATATGAATGCAGATAAAATACTATTAGCTCAAACAACGAGTGGAACAAAACCTGCGATTTATAGTGACTATTGGAATAGCACTGTAGGACGTAGAATTCATCATTTTCTAGCTGGGACGCGTAAAGGAAAGCCTGGATCTGGAGTTAGAACATTCACTTGCAGATAATGAAATTGAAATAAAAAAAGAAGACTATAGAAAAGTCTTCATTTATAAATGATGATTGAAGTAGTCCGTTCGAGAGAATGGGCTACTTTTTAGTTTATCTATTATTTGCCAATAGGTTGTATCCTCCGTCTTACATCTTTGGAGATTTCGAGAAACATATAATTCAATTTACCGGAATGAATACCTTTCTCATTTTGCTTGTACTTTTCATTAGCGTATTCCTTCGATTTTTCGAATGTGATTAGAGACATTTGATTCTGAGATTTGCCGACCATCGTTGAGTCCAATTTCTCATCAGGGAAGAAGTCATCCAAATCTACATCACCGATCATGGTCGTTTCCAAAAAATTCATATTCTTATGCGAAGAGTCGGTATAATATCCCACAAACATGTGACCGGGAGTACGCACCAATATTGGCTCAATATTAATAGCGCGAAGTAACGAAGCAAATAAAACACTACCATCCACACAGTTTATCTGGGAAGACTCAAGTGCATCATCAAAGGTACGAACACGTTGGGAATAGACTATATTGCTGGATAAGCTAGTGTTAGAAACCGAACTGTAACGAAAACTACGTTTTTGCAATATATTCCACAATGCATAGACTTGCTTATCCACTGCTTCAGGTTTACCGGCCTGGTACCCTAAAAATCGGGTGACAATACGAGTATCTAGGGCTTCACGTAACAATTTATCAATCATGGGGTTTTCTTCGTTGACATATGCCGCAAAAAAAATCCCGGTATCATGAAATGCCGTACCATCCGTTACATAACCTAGTAAACATTCATTTATGCTTCGAACAGAGAATGTCCGTACACGCTGGCCCAATTTTTTCCCATTCATTTCGACTGTTACCGCAACACTTATAGGCTCAGCCTGAGTGTTATTTTTCAAAGCCTCATAGTTCCATATAATATCGGGATAGATAATATAATTTGTATGAGATTTATCCAAGACAAATTCAGATATAGAACGGGAGAAGAATGGAGTTTCACCAACTTCAACACGTACATGACTGTATGCTTTACCGGAGCGAAGTTTTACTGAAATACATGATTTAGGATTGCCTACATATAAGGTATCAGAAGGAAGAATCACTTGCACATCAGTTGTAGCAACCGATAGAATACTGGATGGAAATATATTTCCCCCTAGCACATCACTAATTTCAAAATCCGAACGCAGTGAACCTAAATTAAGCCATACCGACACAACAACTATAACAATCAAAGCGCTACTTATTGCAATCAAGCGCCACTTAGGCTGCCTAAAATCTATTTTTCTAATATTTACCATTTCCTTTCAATGATCTGACAGACAAAAATACAGAATAAACCTGAAATAATTGATAAAAGAATAAATATTACGATAGTAATACTGCTATGATTCATTATAGGCCTTATAAAATAACTATTATTGATAAGAAAAATAAAAGACAGTAAATTGAATATTCTTAATATAATCGTAATATTTGTTTCACCGCCATGTAACAAAATCATCTCAAATTTGTTGCGAAAAGAAAAAAAAGATAACTTTGTGGTAAGAGTTTCGTTACTTACCCTTTAAAATAATATAAAGATGAACAACAGCCGAATTCTAGTTGTGGATGACGAAGAAGATCTTTGTGAAATCCTAAAATTCAATCTTGAAAACGAAGGATACGAAGTAGACACCGCAAACTCTGCCGAAGAGGCATTAAAACTAGAGATTAGCAAATATAATTTATTGCTATTGGATGTCATGATGGGAGAGATATCCGGTTTCAAGATGGCTAGTTTCCTGAAGAAGGAAAAGAAAACCAGTCAGATTCCAATTATTTTTATTACGGCTAAAGACACTGAAAATGATACTATAACCGGATTTAATGTAGGAGCTGACGACTATATTTCAAAACCGTTTTCGTTACGTGAAGTTACGGTACGCGTTAAAGCAGTACTAAAGCGAACCCGACAAGAAGAAAGTGAACAGCAGCCCGAACAAATAGCCTATAAATCACTGATCATAGATACGATCAAGAAAAAAGTAATGATCGATGGTCAGGAGATTCCACTTACCAAAAAAGAGTTCGAAATACTTTTTTTATTACTTCAAAATCAAGGACGTGTATTTTCACGAGAAGATATATTAGACCGGGTTTGGAATGACGAAGTGTACGTATTGGATCGCACTATAGACGTTAATATTACTCGTCTTCGTAAGAAAATAGGAATATATGGTAAATGTATTGTTACCCGTTTAGGATATGGATATTGCTTCGAAGCAGAATAAGCCTCCACACTTATTGCCTTTCAGTCGGAAATTATTTCTTTCCGTCATAATGCTGTTCCTCGTATTTGCAGGGTGCTTCCTTACCTATCAGTACGGCTGTGAAAAAAGATACAAAATAGAGTTACTTGACTTGCAACTTGAAAATTGCAATGAACGCTTATTTCAGCATTTAGAGCCCGCTTCCCCCCAAAAATGGCATGATAAAATAACCGCTTTCTTAAAAAGTAATGGAAATAAAGACTTACGAATCACTATTATTGATTTGAAAGGCAATGTTTTACTTGATAGCTATGAGAATCATAAACTAAAAAATCACGCTAACCGTCCGGAAGTACGCTTGGCAATGCAGAAAGGACACGGATATGATGTAAGGCGTACATCCGAATCAACCGGATTGACATATTTCTATTCGGCGTCAAAATATAATAATTATCTTATTCGATCAGCATTACCGTACAATCCCGGCTTGATAAAGCATTTTGAAGCAGATCGACATTATTTATGGTTCAGCATCATTATATCATTACTGCTTATATTTATTTTTTATAAATTCACATCTAAACTTGGTATAGCAATAAAACAGTTACGCGAGTTTGCACAAAAGGCAGATAAAAACGAGCCTATAGATATTGAGACTATGTCAGTGTTCCCGCACAACGAATTAGGCGAAATATCACAACATATAATCCAAATCTACAAACGTCTTAGCGAAACTAAAGAAGCTTTGTATATTGAGCGTGAAAAATTAATCATGCACCTTCAAAGCTCCCGAGAAGGGCTGGGTATATTCAATAAAGACAAAAAAGAAATTTTAGTCAATAATCTTTTTATTCAATTCAGTAATCTGATTTCTGACTCGAATCTAGAAAGAACAGAGCAAATTTTTTCTATTTCGGAATTTGAAAAAATTACGGAATTTATTGATAAGAGCCATATTACAGAAGGTGGTGAAAGAAGAAACTCCATAACAATAAACAAGAGTGGTCGCATCTTTACAATAGAATGCATTGTATTTCAAGACTTGAGTTTTGAAATATCAATCAATAACATCACGCAGGAGGAAGAACAAATCCGTTTAAAACGCCAATTAACACAAAATATCGCTCATGAATTAAAAACTCCCGTAAGTAGCATACAAGGTTACTTGGAAACAATTGTAACCAATCCGGATATTCCCCAAAGTAAAATTCAACAATTTTTAGAACGATGCTATGCACAGAGCAATCGGCTAAGTAGGTTACTTCGGGATATCTCGGTATTAACTCGGATGGATGAAGCTGCAAATATGATTGATATGGAAAAAGTAGATATAAGCTCGATTGTTCACAATATTATCAACGAGGTTTCATTAGAACTGGAAGAGAAACGCATTAAAGTCTATAACCTATTGAATGCGGGCATTACTTTGAGAGGCAACTATTCCCTACTCTATTCCATTTTCAGAAATTTGATGGACAATGCCATTGCATATGCCGGTACAGATATTCAAATTCAAATCAGTTGCTTCAGGGAAGATGAAAGTTATTATTATTTTAGTTTCGCAGATACTGGGATAGGCGTTTCTCCAGAACACTTAAACAGGCTGTTTGAGCGATTTTATCGTGTGGATAAAGGACGTTCGCGTAAATTGGGAGGTACCGGCTTAGGCTTAGCCATCGTAAAGAATGCGGTTATTATCCATGGTGGTACAATATCTGCTAAAAATAATCCCGGTGGAGGTCTCGTGTTCATATTCACATTAGCTAAAGAAAAAAAATAGTATTTGCATTTCACAAATTCTTTCTTACCTTTGTAGCGCATTGGTTTGCTACCTTTTTCATCAAAGAAGTAATTAAAAGGGAATCAGGTGTAAATCCTGAACAGTCCCGCTGCTGTAAGTTCCACATGATGTTACAGGCAATAACTCACGCCACTGAATTAATCGGGAAGGCGCTTGTAACAGGAACAAGTCAGAAGACCTGCCATGCAATATTTGTCATTGCTTTCGAGGAAAAAGCGTTGAGTCTAATGAACCGGGCAATACCGTCCATCATTTCATTCATCTATTATCAGAGAAAGTAAGGAAAATAAACTCTGCCAAGTTTATTTAAATGATGTCCGGTCGAAGTGATTCGCTCGGACATTTCTTAAAATTAGCTTTCATACCAAGTCAGCACAAATTCAGAATGGAGAAAATAATGTATTCTAAATTTTAAGGCTTCCTGGGTTCGATATTCTTCAGCATCCAATATTCCTTCATGCGCCACATGAAAAGGTAAAATTCTTATATGCTGCAAAAAATCAACATCAGTAGCATTCAAACATTTAAAGACCACTTCTTTGGCAGACCAATGAAGTAACAAAGAATAAGTAGTATCTGCTTCATCGTAATTGGACAATTCTTCATCCTCCCGAACAAAACGATAAGCCACTCTCCGCACCCGTTCGCTATATTGCTCAATATCAATACCCACTTCTTTGTCCGGTTTGGCGACAATAACTGACACGAAGCCACGAGTATGCGATATACTGATATTCAAAGATTTATCTAATAAATAAGGTCTTCCATTAGAGTTATATGCAATTTCTTTTTCTTCGCGAAGCAGTTCAAATAATAAAACCCGGACAGCTATCCATTCCAAACGACGGGAACTTGATGCAAATTGCATCATCTGTTGTCGGTAAACCTCAGAATGAGGTAATAATTCCAACAATTCATCTATTGTTTCGGTAACATTCCAAATCCCCCACTGGCAAGAGGAATCATTATGCAACATAAAAAGAGGCATCGCTAATAATTTATTTATTGGTTGTTCCATCATCTTTACGATTCTGCTCGTCAGATGGAATAATACTAAACTTCACTTTCAATATTCGCCGGTTATTCATGGCAAGGACCTCAAATTGATAACAACTGTATGTGACTACCTCATGCAATACTGGAAATTCCCCCTTCAGCTCAAGCAATAGCCCCGCCAAAGTATCGGCATCTCCCACCACTTTATCAAAAATATTATCTTCTACTTTTGTTATCTTATAAAAGTCTATCAATTGGGTTTTTGCTTCAAAGACCCAAGTATAATCATCGAGTTGAGCATATGTACGCTCTTCCTCATCATACTCATCACGAATTTCACCTACAATTTCCTCTATAATATCTTCCATAGTGACAAGCCCGGATGTACCACCAAACTCATCCACAACAATAGCAATATGTATTTTATTTGCCTGAAAGTCACGTAAAAGATCATCTATCATTTTTGTTTCAGGCACAAAGTAGGCTGGACGAATTAATGACTGCCAGCGAAAATTTTCAGCTTTATTAAGATGCGGAAGAAGGTCTTTAATGTATAATATGCCCTTTATTTTATCTCGGCTACTCTCATACACGGGTATCCGGGAATATGCATTATCTACTATACATTGCAACGCTTCCTTATATGGCGTATGAATATCCAGATCAAGCATATCCAGACGAGAAGTCATAATTTCTTTCACTGTTTCATCACCAAAACGAATAATTCCCTCCAAAATATTACTATCTTCCGAGAGTTCTGTTTTATCGGTCAATTCAAGGGCATGTGAAAGTTCATCAACTGATATATTATGGTTTTTACGCACAAAATGTTTTCCAAGACCATTTGTCGATTTCACTAAAAAAGAAGTGAAAGGGTAAAAAAGAGAACGCAAAAAATAGATACCAGGTGCAGCAAAACGACAAAAAGCCAAAGGCTTTTGAGCAGAATATATTTTAGGCATTACTTCGCCCAAAAGAAGTAATATAAAAGTAAGTATAACCGTCAATAAGAGAAATTCAGCAACAGTAGAATGGAATTCAAATACATCCATAAAAAAAGAATTGCACAACATAATTATGGTAACATTTACAAAATTACCGACAATCAATATTGTAGCAAGAAGCCTCTCATTATCTTTTAATAAAAGACTAATTTTAGAGTCTGAAAAATGATGCCTCTCTCTTATTGCGCTAAGATCGGAAGGAGAAAGAGAAAAAAAAGCAATCTCAGAAGCAGAAATAAAAGCTGAAACGAACAATAATACTCCTGCCAAGAGAATGGCTATCATGGCTGACACAGAAGGAACATGAACTTGCAAGCCATCAAAAACATTTGCCAATTGGCATAAATAAACATCAGAATCCAAAGAATTCGGTTTTAGTTAAACATGTTTAGAACGGCAAATCATCAGCCGGACTATCTTCCACTGAAGGAGCCGGTTTAGGCTGAGCAGGAACTTGTTGACCCGATAAACCAGAAGCAGCTGCAGATGTTCCGGTTCTCGGAGTGAGCATCTCCATAGAATCGACAAAAATCTCTGTAATATATCGCTTTGCTCCAGCTTGATCATCATAAGAACGGGTGCGAATCTTACCTTCTACATAAAGTTTATCGCCTTTATGGACATATTTCTCAGCCGTTTCAGCCAAGCCACGCCAAAGCACCAAATTATGCCACTCTGTCCTTTCCGGGACTTGTGTACCATTAGCCAAAGTATATGCACGGTCACTGGTAGCTAAAGTTAAAGAAGCCACAGCAACACCGGAATCAAGATATCGTACTTCAGGATCTTTTCCTACATTTCCTATCAATATTACTTTATTTACTGACATAAACGATTTCCTTTCTTATTTATTTTTGCCAAAATTAGTCAGAATTAATTCATCAACCAAAAATAGTCTTAACTTTTACAGATATTTTTCTAGAAAGGCATGGATTAGGCGAGGCACCGCATAACCTTCCAAATCTTCTCTTTTAATACGCAAGTACGATGAAAAAGAAGTGGATTGCTCTGATAAAACTACCTCATAAAAATTAGCATATATTATTCTGTGTGAGAGGACATGCTTTACATTAAGCCATATAGGATGTATTTCAAGATATTCTCTGTCGCAAAATAAAGAATTTAATTGGGGTAGTGCCGCTAATTCTTCTTTTGTAACGGGAACATCGGTTTCAATTAAAGGAAATTCAAACAGATTTCTCCAAATATCATTTTCAATACGCTTATGAAGATAAGTATAAGAACCCGCACGTACATATATATAATTAAAATAGCGAATCTTAATTTGCGTCTTACGCTCCTTTATAGGTAACTGATCAACCATATTTTTACGTAATGCAAAGCATCCCTCAGACAATGGACAGGAAAAGCATAAAGGTGTCTTTGGTGTACATTGTAACGCTCCAAAATCCATAATCGCTTGGTTATATAATGCCGGCCTAGATTTATCTAACATTTCATCAGCTAAAGCTGAAATAAATTTCTTTCCTTTGGTATTGTCAATAGGTATCTCTACCCCAAAATAACGAGATAGAACTCTATATACATTGCCATCTACTACAGCATATGGCATACCATATGCAATGGAACAGATAGCAGCAGCTGTATAAGCCCCCACACCTTTTAATTGACGAACTTCATCATAAGTCGAAGGGAAAATCCCCCTCATACTCTTAGCCGCAGCATGTAAATTCCGTGCACGCGAATAATACCCCAATCCTTGCCAATACTTCATAACTTCATCCTCAGAAGCATTTGCTAAATGAAATATGTCAGGAAATCGTTTTACAAATCGCAAAAAGTAGTTATATCCTTGGTCAACCCTTGTCTGTTGTAGTATAATTTCTGATATCCATATCAGATAGGGATCTCTGGTATCACGCCATGGCAAATCGCGTTTATTCTCCCCATACCATTTTATCAATAATTCAGTAAATGTATTCATCAGAAGATCCTTATAATAAGTAAAGTAGCAATCTTTTTTTTATTGGGCAAAAATAAGACATTTTACTCCTAACAAATATTGCTCAAAGGAGTTTTTTAGAAAAATGTCGAAAATATATTTTTTAGAGAGCGCAAAAAGCTATATATTTGCAATCCAAAAAATTAGGAAACAATAGTAATAATATTTTTTTTTAAAAGAAATGACTAAAGCTGATATTGTAAACGAGATTACTAAAAATACCGGGATAGATAAAACCACGGTACTTACAACTGTTGAAGCGTTCATGGAAACAGTGAAGGAATCTTTAGCGAAAGATGAAAATGTATACCTCCGCGGGTTTGGTAGCTTTGTGGTGAAGAAGAGAGCGCAAAAAACAGCGCGCAATATCTCCAAAAATACTACTATTATTATTCCGGAGCATAATATTCCGGCATTTAAACCTGCCAAAACTTTCACTATTTCAGTGAAAAAATAAGAATAAGAGTTATTAACCTAATAAAATTATTGAAGCTATGCCAAGCGGAAAAAAGAAAAAAAGACATAAAATGTCTACGCATAAACGTAAAAAAAGACTAAGAAAGAACAGACATAAAAGCAAAAAGTAATTTTTAGTCTGAATGACAGAAATAAAGAACAAACTTGTGAAGCTGAACTTGTCTCGCGGGTTTGTTCTTTGTTTAAGTAGCCAATTTTTAATTTAAAGCAAATAATTGTGACAAGCGAACTCGTTGTAGACGTACAACCCAAAGAAGTCTCCATTGCTCTACTCGAAGACAAGAGCTTGGTAGAACTTCAAAGCGAAGGAAGAAATATTTCCTTTTCAGTGGGTAATATGTATTTAGGACGGGTCAAGAAGTTGATGCCGGGTCTAAATGCCTGCTTCGTGGACGTGGGTTACGAGAAAGATGCTTTTCTTCATTATCTGGACTTAGGTCCTCAATTTAATTCCTTAGAGAAGTACGTAAAGCAAACTTTAAGCGACAAAAAAAAACTCAATCCTATCACTAAAGCAACCCTGCTTCCCGACTTGGAAAAAGATGGCACTATAGCCAATACTCTAAAAGTCGGACAAGAAGTCGTGGTGCAGATTGTTAAGGAACCTATTTCAACTAAGGGGCCACGCCTTACTTCCGAAATATCATTTGCAGGAAGATATTTGGTATTAATACCTTTTAATGATAAGGTTTCCGTATCTCAAAAAATTAAGTCAAGCGAAGAAAGAGCTCGTCTCAAGCAGTTGTTAATGAGTATTAAGCCGAAAAATTTCGGAGTGATAGTCCGTACGGTTGCTGAAGGAAAGCGCGTAGCTGAACTTGACGGTGAGCTTAAAGTTTTATTAAAGCACTGGGAAGAAGCAATTACAAAAGTGCAGAAGGTCACAAAGTATCCTACCCTAATTTACGAAGAAACTAGCCGTGCTGTAGGTTTATTACGTGATTTATTTAATCCTTCATTTGAAAATATACATGTAAACAACGAAGCTGTTTATCATGAAATCAAGGATTATGTTGCTCTAATAGCACCTGAGCGAGCTAGTATTGTCAAACTGTATAAAGGTCAACTTCCCATTTATGACAATTTTGGTATCACGAAACAAATCAAATCTTCATTTGGAAAAACCGTTTCATACAAAAGTGGTGCTTATCTGATTATTGAGCATACTGAAGCACTGCACGTTGTAGACGTGAATAGCGGAAACCGCACAAAGAATGCCAACGGACAGGAGGCTAATGCACTAGAAGTGAATCTAGGAGCAGCCGACGAGCTGGCTCGCCAATTAAGATTGAGAGATATGGGTGGTATCATTGTTGTAGATTTCATTGATATGAATGAAATCGAAAATAGACAAAAGCTTTACGAACGTATGTGTGCCAACATGCAAAAGGATCGGGCAAAACATAACATCCTCCCCCTCAGCAAATTCGGGTTAATGCAAATAACCCGTCAGCGCGTAAGGCCGGCCATGGACGTTAACACAATGGAGGTTTGTCCGACATGCTTTGGTAAAGGTACTATTAAATCGTCCATACTGTTTACGGACACTCTTGAAAGTAAAATTGATTATCTGGTCTACAAACTGAAGATAAAGAAATTCTCACTTCACATCCACCCATACATTGCTGCCTATATCAATCAGGGGATATTTTCTCTGAAACGAAAATGGCAAATCAGGTATGGATTAGGCCTCAAAATTATTCCTAATCAGAAACTAGCTTTTCTGCAATATGCATTTTATGACCCAAGTGGGGAAGAAATCGACATGAAGGAAGAATTTGAAATTAAATAAAAAGAAGGTATCCTAATGGATACCTTCTTTTTATTACATAGTGTGCAAAGCACACTACTAGTTTTGTATATTAGATCATCGATAGTCATCTATATACTTATGGAAAAGACTTCCATACTATCTATGAAATATTTTTATCATAATAGCTGACGCTATGACAATCAGGAATAATTACAAGTGATCACCTATTTGCCAGTTTCAAAAGGTAAACATGCCAATTGATAGATATCTTTGCTATCACTTCTTGTCAGCTTTACAAAATTGCCAACCAATTCTCCTTTATTGTGATGCAAACCATTAACCATGCGGTCAATATCAGGAGTATCAATACCCAACTGTTTGAAATTCACAGGTAGACCAAGTGAAACAAAGAATGATTTCAAACGGGAAATGCCCTCCAACGCAATAGTCTTTTTATCAGAATGAGGAGAAACATTCCATACACGAATGGCGTATTGAGCTATTTTATCAACGTTATGGCCAACCATCCAAGTCATCCATGCCGGAAAAATAACAGAAAGACCAGCGCCATGGGCTACGTCATATATGGCACTAATCTCATGTTCTAAGAAGTGAGAGGCCCAATCTTCCTCACAACCCACTCCACAAGTACCGTTATGGGCAATCATACCAGACCACATCAAGTTTGCCCGTGCACCGTAATCCATCGGATTGACGAGTGCTTTAGGAGCTTCATTTATAATTGCTGTCAACGTACCTTCACACAAACGATCTGATACTTCGACTTCTTGAGTATTAGTGAAATAGCGTTCCATAATATGAGCCATCATATCAGCAACTCCACAAGCTGTTTGATAGGCTGGTAAAGTATAAGTTAATTCAGGGTTCATAATGGAAAAAACAGGGCGCAACACACTGGGAGTGCGTAGACTTAATTTTTGCAAGGTTTCTACTTTTGTTATTACAGTATTTCCCGAACCTTCACTTCCGGCTGCAGGTATGGTAAGAACAACTGCAACTTTTAAAGCCGTTTTAGCTATAGCTTTACCTATATAAAAATCCCAAAAATCACCATCATAAAGTGTACCTACAGCAATAGCTTTTGCTGTATCAATCACAGAACCACCTCCAACAGGAATAAGCATATCTATTTGCCTTTCCCGACAAATATCTATCCCCTCATAAACCTTACTGTCAATAGGATTTGGCTGAATTCCGCCCATACAGCAATAGTCAATACCAACTTCTTCAAGAGCCTTCTGAACCCTATCCAGCAAACCACTTCTTACAACAGAACCGCCTCCATATAATATCAATACTTTGTTAGCACCATATTTACGGGCTAAAGCGCCCACCTCAGATTCCGTGTTTTTTCCAAAGACAAACTCTGTTGGACTGTAAAAAACAAAATTATTCATATATATAACAATCTTATATCTATCTACTAACTAATGAGCAGAATTGAGCAATAGAAAAAAATCAACCACAGTTATTTTGGTACAATAAACTTCCAGGATTTCAATTACGCAATATATTTTTGATAGTGATTAAAGAAATTTCCAAATTTACTCCACCGCATCAATAGCTTTTCGAAAATTAAAATACCCAATAAGGCACAAAATACTCCCAACAATACATCTATTAGATAATGATGCCCCGAATAAACAGCAGTCCACCATATTCCAACCATTATAACAGCAAACAAGCTTATTACCCAAATCTTGCAACGATTAATAATAGCATAAATCAGCGTTATGACCATATAAGCTGCGTGCAAAGAAGGTATGGCTGCAAATACATTTGCATTACGCCCATATATAGAATGAAATATATTTATGCCTATTAGTTCATCAAAACGCCCTAAGCCTGCAACATTCCCGGGGGTATTGAGTACGGGAGTAAACCCATAGTTCATAGCATACCAAGGAGGTGCTGCCGGATGAATATAGTAACCAGCAAAACCGATAAGATTGACAAAAAGAAAAACCATAGAGAAGCGGAGGTAATTTTTTCGATGGCCCTTAAAATAAAGCCATAAACCGAAAAGTATTGGAACTGGTACCCAACATAGATAGAATACACCTGCAAAAAAATCAGCAACAGGCCAATGATGAACTGAGAAGTATTCACATGGAGTGACGAAACCATTATTTGTAGATATACCAAACAACGACTTTTCAGCAGTATATAGTCCTCCTACATCGATGGGATTTACACGATAATTGGGATAAATCCTCATCCAATCGTATGAAATACCAAAAAGAATAAAAGGGAGTAAAGCTACTGCTAACTTTCTGAAAGACACTCCTGTAAAAAATAAAATAAAGAATAATCCGACTATAAAGAAATGCTCCAAACGAAGGCCTATGAATAGAGCTGTTAATACCAAAAAAACAAACGAAATAGTACAAACCAACAAACTTTCTCTGAGTGTTGGTCTTTTTTTATTTATCTTTTCCATTTAATAATTTATAACAATGAGCCAAACGGGCAAAGGCTGTCCAATTAGCAGCAATAGCAATTAGTCCCATAGGAACAATAAGAATAAGCATCGGGTCAAATAAAGTTGTATTTTCGAAGATACCACAAAATATCGCGGCAAGACTAGTAAGAACTACACGCTCAGGACGTTGCATAAAGCCAACTTTACAATCTAAGCCTAGTCCCTCAGCACGGGCGCGTACATAACTTACCATTAAAGAGCCAATAAGTGCAATAAAAGCAATGATTGATCCCCACAAATATCCAGTTAAAACAAGATAATAAAAGATTCCAAAAAGAGTGATCAACTCGCTATACCTATCGAGTACAGAGTCATATAACGCTCCAAATTTTGATTCCATTTTGCCAATACGGGCAACTCGCCCATCCATCATATCAAAAAGGCCTGCAAATAAAATTATGGCACCGCTCCAACCCACATATGACAGATTATATGGTTCATACAGACTAGCATAAACCAATATACATGCTGCCAAAATATTAAGAACCAAACCAGTAGTAGTAATGAAATTGGGAGTTATACCAATTTTAATCATCCCATTTATTATGGGGTTAATAATTTTGTATATAAGTTGTTGTAACCAATCTCTATAATTCATTTTCATTCTGCTTGATATTTAAATAACTTCTTAAAAACTCTTTAATATTATGATTCCTGTAAACAAAAACTTTTTGTAAGTAAAAATTCCAAAATAAACCAACCATTAAAGACACTATAACTTTTGAAAGCATAAATAGATCATGGATATAGTGACCTAATATAACATTGAGCCACGGCATACCTGTTAGCCATTCGGTTAAAACAAAAGTTCCCCATGTATTAAGTAATATACTTCCAGTCCAAACCAAAAAATACTTAAAAGCTACATGTTTTTTCTTGCATTCTTCGGCATGAAATACCCAACCGTAGTTGATAGCACAATTTACAATTCCACCTATAACAGAGCCAAAGAAAGTAGCATATAAATAATATACGAAAAAAAGCTTTACTAAAAATACAGTAGAAAAAAAATCTATAAAGCTTGCAACTTGTGCTGAAAGTTGTGCTTTTATAAATAGCCAGAGTTCCTTACGCCAACCCACAACTTTGTCTTTATTTGTTAATTGATCAACCATCGTGCAAGTAGAATAATCAAAAAACTATAAACACCCGCCAATATATCATCCATCATAATACCTATACCGCCTTTAAAATTTTCCATTTTCCTAATGCCAAGCGGCTTAAAAATATCAAATAAGCGAAATAGGCAAAATGCTGCCAAAGCATAAAGAAAGTGACCTGCCGGTACAGCTATAAGAGGAATCCAGACCCCGACCATTTCATCAATCACAACCCGTGAAGGATCTTCACCCCAAGAGCGTTCAATACGAGTGGCACATCTGATGCCTAACAGCGTAAAAACAAATATTAAAGCAAGAGTTATTATAAGGATGTATTCCGAAATAAAAAACGAAAAGCCGAGCCAAATTAGCGTTGCCACAAAAGCCCCCGCCGTACCTGGTGCAAAAGGAGAAAAACCAGAACCAAATCCCGTACAAATTAGTACGTCAAAAAAAGAAGGTTTTTTCATCAAAAATTTCAAAAGAAAAAGTGGTAAGGTGACGGAGCAATTATATAATATACTATCCTATCACTTTACCACTTATATTATAGATTATTAATCCAAATAAGAAGGGGATTTTTCGCCTACCATTGTGCGGATCGTTTCTTTTACAATTCTCCACTGAGTAAACAAATCATGTACTGGCTGGTGTTCCAAGTCATGCATTGGGCTCTTGCAGAAGAATGATAACCAAGTCTGTATACCACACATACCGGCACGTAAAGCCAAGTCACTGAACAATACCAAATCCAATGCAATCGGCGCAGCCAAGATTGAATCCCGGCAAAGGAAATTCACCTTTATTTCCATAGGATATCCCATCCATCCGAAAATGTCAATATTATCCCATGCTTCTTTATTATCTTTACGAGGAGGATAATAATTAATACGAACTTTATGGTAAACATCACCATATAAATCCGGGAATTTTTCCGGCTCAAAAATATTATCAATCACAGATAACTTACTAACTTCTTTTGTCTTAAAGTTATCAGGATCATCTAATACCTCACCATCACGATTACCCAAAATATTAGTCGAGAACCAACCACTAACGCCAAGCATACGAGTTTTAAACATAGGAGCAAGAACTGTTTTCATCAAAGTCTGTCCGCTCTTAAAGTCCTTACCGGAAATAGGAACATTTACTTTCTTTGAGAATTCCCACATAGCCGGAGTATCTACGCATAAGTTAGGAGCACCCATTATAAACGGAGCACCTTCAGCTAATGCGGCGTATGCATAGCACATACTTGGTGAAACTACATTTGTGTTGTTTTCTTTCATTGCTTTTTCCAAAGAAGCAAGACTCATGTGTTCATCAGAAAGTGGAATATAAATTTCAGTGCTAGCTGCCCATAGCACAGCAACACGTTCACAATGATTGGCGGCCTTAAACTCACGAATGTCTTGGCGCAATTGTTCTACCATGTCCCAACGCGAAACGGTCTTTTTTATGTGCGTACCGTTAAGACGTTTCGCCCAGTTATGATCAAACGCAGCAGGCATAGGCTTGATTGTTTCCAATTCATCCTTTACTCCATTCAAATCTTTTTCTTTCAAAACTTCCGCATATTTGGCAGCTTCGTAGGCATTATCGGGGAAAATATCCCATCCTCCGAAAACAATGTCATTCAATTCAGCCAAAGGTACTACATCTTTAATTAGTTTTTCGTCGTTGTTTTCCATGCGAATAGTAGCCATTTGCGTAATGGAGCCGATGGGCTTTGCAAGCCCTTTACGGGCAGCTAAAACCCCCGTTATCATTGTAGTGGAAACTGCACCACCCACTCCGACTACCAATACGCCTAAGCGACCACTAGCCGGTTTAATGTTTTCTTTCATTGCCATTGTAACTTTATAGAGTTTAAAAAATTGCTCAAATTTAGACTATTTTACTCAATTAGCATTCGTTTTTTTTGCCGTTTTAATGATCTGTTAGCAAGATTTAAGTTAAAAAGTGACATGTAAACTTATTCTCAATCCGCTTTTATCAACGTTAGGTAAATTTCTGTAAGTTAAACGCCAAACATAATCAAAGCGAAGAACTTTAAAAATATTTTCAATCCCCACTCCGACTTCGACAAATGGCGTATTTGTCATCATTGCAGTCGTTGAAGGAAAGCGAAAAAGTCCATCACTCTTTTCCGGATTATTTTTATTGCTCAGACTGCCGTACAGTCCACGACAGGAAAGCACCTCACGCCACTTCATCTTTTTCAACAAAGGAACACGGTTGAATACAAAACCATTTAAATAATATGTCACATCCCAAGACGCATATTGGTCATTCATAAACTCCATCGCATTCATTAAGGAATAAGATTCCGGTTGAATTGTGTATGAAAGATTTGCATTAGGTATGATCAATAATGGGAAAGGTACTTTATCCCAAATTTTCCCAGCTTTAAGTATAACATCCGTATAACCGAATGCTGAAAACCAAAACCGCTTTTGGAAACCAGCCTCTGTATAATTATAGGTATAATCACCCCCTAAAACACCTTTTGCTGCAACGGTATGTGAAAGGCTGAATACCGGAGCATCCAAAGACACAGGAAAACGATTCCATTGGGTTTGATAAAATTTTTCATTCGGAGCATACCGCAATTTTATCTCAAACTCACTGGTAGAGAAGCTTTTTACGGGTGTGGCTTGCTCATCTTGTTTTAGAAATGGAATCAGATTGGAAGATTCATCCTCACGCAGACGAGTCGTCAACTGAAAGGAAAAACCTGAATATGATTCATTGGTATAAGTCACTTCTGCTTTATGTAAATAAGCAATCCTGTCATCTTTTTGACGCTTCCAAGTCAGAAAAATATTATCTTGACTTGTATATAAGTAATGCTGACCGTATTGATTTACATCTGATGAATAACGAACTTTTAAAGAACGGATGGGAAATTCATTAGCATATTCTTTCTTTTGATTAAATGAATACTCCAATTCGGCAAGCCCTTTAAAACGGTGGTCGCGTGTGCCATAAGCTAAATATCCTTTTCCAAACCAATGAGGATCAAGCCAAGCTGTGGTCATCCCACCCGCTCTCAAACGTAACCCTTCCAAAGAATTCCCACTAACCGTAGTATTCATCATCCCAATATAGAATAGTGGTTCTTTTATTGTAGAGGGAATATATCCGGTAAAAAGCACTTTCAATACCTGCTCCGTCCAATAGTATACCGGATAAGATCTTAATTGAGCCATCATTTTGTCTACTGAAGTTTCTTTTTTACTAACTTCCACTTGACGATTGGTATCCCAATAAGCTTCTGAACGATTAGCTGCTTCAGGAGGCTCAATTACTTTTTCGGGTTTTCGAAATGCAGATTCCCCTTCTGAAGTCGGTTGATATCCATAATTACGATAATAGACACTTCTTCGGGCATACAAGCCATCACTTTTATCACTAAACTTAAATTCCGTAGTGATGTGTTCATCCGAAAGTTGACGAGTACCATCCTCTGCTTGAGTGAAATTTTGTTCAAATTTCATATAATCCACAAAGTTCAAATTTATCTTTTGAGGAAAATTCATAATAGCCCGGCGAACAAAATATGTACTATCGAGAGTCACATATAAATGTCCGGTGAATCCAAAGGACTCCGAATTGAAAGGAACAAAAGTTAAATCAACACAAGGTTTACCAGCAACAGTCAAAGTATCCATTAAATAATACTTATAGAAAGAGGGTCCTAAAGGAGATATTGGACTTACAAATTTATTTGTAAATAGTGTAATATTATCATTATAAATATCCACATCAGTCATTGTCACGCTTATTGCTTGATCCATACCCTGACGGGAAAACATCTCATCAACTCCAGCCTGCCTGCGAGCATGAACTTGCTGTTTTTCTGTATGGGGAGACTTACGATAATAATCAGTAGCCAATAATTCACGGTTTGATATCGCCAAAACCGGTTTACCGGTAACAGCAGAAGTATCTACATAATTTGTCAAAAACTTAAATTTCCGATATAACCATTTCTGCTGCTTAACACTATCAAAATTATTAATTGCAAAAGTCGTTATTTCATATCGATCGCGCTGCCAGTAATCCAATTCTTTAGGAGAATAATCATCTCTATGTGCAATCATTTGTCGAATCAATTCCACTGCTGGATTATTCTTTTTCTTATAGTGTTCTCGCTTGGGTTTCACTACAATTTCATTTAAAGTATATTCTACAGGCAGTAAAGTAATAGTATACCTGGAATTGCTACTTGTATGAATAATCCGGTTATATGATTTATATCCTACAGATGAAACGACCAATTCGGCTTTAGCACGAGCAGTCTTAAAAAAGAAAGTTCCATCATTGTTTGTTAAACAACCTTCGGTAGTGCCTTTTAAATATACAGACGTGTAAGACAACGGTTCATTCGTCAACGAGTCTTTAACAATTCCTTTAACGATATATTGTGCATGCAGAGACAATCCTATGCAACAAAAAATAATAAAAAATAAAAGCCTGACATAAACAATCTTCATAACCTATAATTCAAACACCAATGAGGCGGCAAAAATACAAAAGAAAACTTTTTTAGCATGTTCCGTTTTCCATAATAAATGTTCCAAAATGACATTTATTCTAAAAATGCCGGCATTATATTGTATAATCAGCCACTCAGAAGGTTTTATTATCCAGAAAACAATATTGCATTAACAACCAAAACTAAAGGAATGTTCTACAGTTTTCAACAGAAGGTGCAAAAAAAATAGAAGTATCTATTTTACATTAGGGGAATAATATACGGAAACGAGTTAATCCGTCATTATAAGTATGAAGCGAGAAAGTACAACCATGGCGAGAAAGCACTTCCCTAATAAAAATTAAACCAATACCTTGACCATTTGGCTTTGTAGAAAAGAAAGGACTAAAAAGTTTAGACTCTATATCTTTCGATATTCCAGCTCCATTATCCACAACCTCGACACAAGCCGGATGAATGGTTTTTACGATTACTTCGCCTTGTCTATTCGATTGATCTTTTATACTCTGAATGCTTTCTACTGCATTCTTTATTATATTCACCAGCACTTGTTCAAAAAGAGAAGCATCCAAACGAACCATTCCAACGTTTGAATCGCATTCCAGAATAAGCTTTATTTGAAGATCATTGCACATACCCTCCATGAAACGCTTACAAGAGAATACTAATTCATTAATATCCACAAGCGAGAGATTTGGCTCTGGTATTTTCACCACATCAGCAAAACGTGTAATAAACCGACTCATAGAGAAACAGCGATCCGTGCAAACATGCATTACCTCACAAATATCTTGCATACCATCTTCCTCTGAAAGAGCCTGTTCCATTGTATCAAGAGTTGAAATGATGCCCGCAGTAGTATTATTAACTTCATGAGCGATCATGCGAATAACTTTTTCATAGGCACGCTTCTCTGCTTTCATTACTTCTTCTGTCATTCGCTCAATCAAATAAAAAGAATGCTTAAACCCCCGGTCAATAAAAGAGGAATGAGTACACTTATATATATTTGAATCATTCAGTCGAACAACAGCAGTACGTTCTTTTGGTATGATAGATAGCTCCGCTGCCAGAGGTGAATATAACTGAGAGAACTTTTTTCCCAAAACGTCATCCAAACGGACGCCAAAAACCTTTAATGCCATAGGATTCATTTGGGAAATTTCTTCATCCAAGGTCATTATAACAACTCCCATTGGAGAAGCTTGAATAAGTAAGTCTAAGAAATGATTTTGTTCTCGCAAGCGAAGACGTTCGTTTTTGAGTTGCTCCATCATTCTATTAAAAACATTTACAATACGATCAGCTTCATATTGTCCGACCATACTCAAGCGGCTACTAAAATCCTGCTCACGCAAGAGCTCCATACCGCTACCGATAGTATTCATTGGTTTTACTATCTTGCGATAAAATATAAATAAAAATATAAGAATAAGTAAGATCATCCCCTCCACAATATATAAGTGAAGAGGCAACATTCGTTTGGATAGATAAATTAAGATGCCCCCTAATCCTAGCAGGAAGAGAACAAGTATCAAGAAATAAACTTTTATTCGCATCTAATTTTTATTTATCACTGACTGTTATATTATATTTTTCCAAGCGTCGATAAAGCGCTGCGCGACTAATACCTAAGGCAAGAGCCACTTGGCTGAGATTGCCTTTATGTCGCTCAAGTGCTTGCAAAATAGTCTGTCGCTCTATCTCATCCAGTGTCATCCCAGCCAATAAGGAGCCTTCAGCAACCCTTACAGGTTCATCAATATGCTGATACTGTGATTCAAAATCAGAAGCATCCAAAATAGATTTTCCACAGACAAGAATTGTGCGTTCAACCAAGTTTTTTAGCTCACGAATATTTCCGGGATAAGGTAAACGCGATAAAAAGTTTAATGCATCTGCCGAAAAATCAGTACGCGATAATCCATTTACATCAGCTTGTCGATCGGCAAAATGCCGTGCTAAAAGTGGAATATCTTCACGACGTTCACGTAAAGAAGGTAACTTTATTGTAATCAGATTTATGCGATAAAATAAATCTTCTCTAAACTTACGTTCAGCAACCATCTTTCGTAAATCAGCATTCGTTGCCGATATCACACGTATATCTGTTTTACGAGGACGGCTATCGCCAAGAACCTCAAAAGTTTGATCTTGCAAAACCCTCAATAACTTTACTTGACAGGAAAGATCCAAGTCGCCAATTTCATCTAAAAAAATAGTGCCTTTATTCGCCATTTCAAATCGACCTGTACGATCAGAAGTTGCATCGGTAAAAGCTCCTTTTTTATGCCCAAACATTTCACTTTCAAACAAACTCTGCGAGATGCCACCTAAATTAACCTTCACAAAAGGTTGCTTTGCCCGCTGACTATTAATATGAATTGCTTCGGCAATAAGTTCTTTTCCTGTTCCGCTTTCACCGGTAATCAGTACAGACGCATTAGTACGAGCTATACGAGCTACAGTACCCAATACATCCATTAAAACTGTAGATTTACCTATAATATGACTCCTATCCAAAGCATCTGTTTGCTCCTTTGGAAATTCTTTTGAACTAGCAGTCAACTCAAGTGCAGTTTCGATACGTTGCAAAAGAGCTGCATTATTCCATGGCTTGGTTATGAAATCAAAAGCACCTGCCTGCATACCTTGAACAGCAAGTTGAATGCTGCCCCATGCAGTCATTAGAATAACAGGTACATCCGGACGAAATATTTTCACTTGTTTTAGAAGAGTCAAGCCTTCCTCGCCGGAAGTGGACAATGTGAAATTCATGTCCATTAATATCAATTTGGGAGTTTCAGCGCGAATTACGTCCATTGCTTCACGAGGACCCGGAACCGCTTGAGCGTCATATCCGGCGCGTTTTAACATAAAACTGAGTGAAGAGCGTACGGCACTATCATCGTCTATTATCAATATCATAAGCTATACAATGTTATCAGTGACAAAAATAAACATTCCCTGATATTATACAATACAAGAAGTTAACAAACTTTGAAATCAAGCAAATAAAGTAATAATAATCAAAGATGTTTGCATTACTAAAATCCAGAAAGACTCACCCTCTAATTATATCATCAAAATCGACTTCAAGTTGACTATTACGTTCAAAATCCCATAAAGTCAAACTACGGATCTGATAATAGTAATACCAATAAGAAAACAATTCAGATATGTGCCTTTGACGAGCTTTGTCTTTAGAATTCTGAGAATCATTCAAATCCAAAGTACTAATTTTGCCAATCATAAAGGTTTCCACGCTAGTTTGGTATCGCTTTTCAGCAATCGTATCGGCTTCAGCAGCAATACCCAACTGCTGCGACTGGTTATTAAAATTTGCAACAAGCAGAAATATATTCTGATTAAAATCCATTTGTTCCTGCCGTATCTTGGACAATACCACTTCACGGTTACTCTGAGCAACACGAACTTTCCCCCGACGTTTTCCCCAGTCAAGGATTGGAATCTTAACTCCGACTTGGACAATTTGATCATCCAATAGATTTCGATAAGCAGAAGATAAAGTATGGTCTTGACCCGTATAGCCAACACTGGCAAACAAGTCGATACTCCGTAAATTGCCTTTGGCGGTAGCTACCTGATAATCAGCTTCCAATTGACGGCGACGTATGTTTTGTGCGAAGGAATTACGTTCTAGTGCTTTATTCAATACCAAATTATATTCCATTTTTAAATCCGGTGCCGATTGAGGCAAAAGAGGAAGTAGATTTTCATTTTCGGATAAACCTAAGAAGGAACGTAATTGAAACATTTTCGCATTAAAATTACTTTCGGCTTCCGTTACATCCGCTTTTCCCTGTAAAGCATTAAGTTTAAGCTGCAATAAATCATTTTCCGATATCTGGCCCATCTTACGTTTGGCAATAGCCACCTCATATAGCCTATCTGCATTCTTTTTATTCTGTTTATCAGTTTCTAAAGCTTCTTTAGCTAACAGTAAATCAAAAAAATAGGTAATCGTTTTCATTGTGACTGATTCTGTAGCGGTTATAAAAGCCGCTTTCGCTTCTTCGTAACGAACAGGTTCTATGCGACGGCTCCACTTTAAGGAATTAACACCAAAAATAGGCTGTGTTAATTGCAAACTTACCGGGACAGACATATATTGTTTCACGCCTCCTGTTCCCAACTGTTTAATAAAATCGAGTGAAGATGCCAATGATAATTTACCTCCCGTAAACCATAGGTTCTGATCAACAGATAGTGCTCCGGAGAGGCCAAGAGTATTATTTCTCACAAAGGAATATGAGCCATCAGCATTCTGATATGAACTATATGATTTATTATAATTAGGCAGGGTACCTGCAAGGTTTACTTCCGGAAGTAGATTCGCACGAAATGTCCTATATTCCCAATAAGCTGTCTTTAACTCATTTAGTGCAACAGCAGCATCTACCGATTGGATACGGGCTAAGGTAATAGCTTCAGACAGGGTTAGTGCACGTTCGTGCGATGTAGATTCTTTTATTTGAGCAAAGCTACCCAATGATAGTAGCACGCTGACGAGGAATAAGATAAAATTCTTCATGTTTACTAAAATATAATTGCAAACATAAAGGCAAAGAGTATGCCAAATGCACAGGAAACCATTCAGGCTGTCGTGATGTTCATTTTCGAACACCTACATTGTTCAATTGTGAACAACGGAACAATGTAGACTCTAATGATAATAGTTAGAGATGTTATAGCACACCTTTACTACTAGGCAATTCAAAATGATAGATGTCCCGCCTCACCGCCATCTTAATAGCACGAGCTAAAGCCTTGAATATACCTTCAATTTTATGGTGTTCATTCTGTCCCTCCGCTTTAATATTAAGATTCATCTTGGCGGCATCACTCAGCGATTTAAAGAAATGCAGAAACATCTCAGTAGGCATCTCTCCTATCTTTTCACGCTTAAATTCCGCATCCCATACTAACCACGGGCGTCCACCAAAATCAAGTGCAACTTGACATAAGCAATCGTCCATTGGCAAGCAATAACCGTATCGTTCAATACCTCGCTTATTGCCCAAGGCTTGATAAATGCAATCTCCCAATGCAATAGCCGTATCTTCTATGGTATGATGTTCGTCTACTTCCAAATCTCCTTTGACAGAAACAGTCAAGTCAAGTCCCCCATGTTTACCAATCTGCTCCAACATGTGACCAAAGAAACCCAGGCCTGTATGAATGTCACACACTCCATTCCCATCCAAATTGAGTGAAACGAAAATATCCGTTTCCTTGGTTGTCCGACGAACTTCAGCTTTGCGTTCACCGGCAAAAAGAAACTCTGCTATCTTATCCCAATCTGTCGTAACGAGTGCACAAGTAGCTTCTAGGCCATCAAAACCTTTTATACATGAAATATTATCTTGAAGAAGAATAGCACGACAGCCGAGATTCTTTGCAAGTTCCACATCGGTAGGACGGTCTCCGATTACAAAGCTCCCTTGCAAGTCATATTCAGGATTACCCAAATATTCCATTAGCATTCCAGTACGTGGTTTACGGGTCGGCGCATTATCTTCAGGCATACTGCGGTCAATGAAAATCTTATCGAATGTAACCCCTTCTCCTTCGAGCGTCTTCATCATTAAATTGTGCGCGGGCCAAAATGTCTCTTCGGGAAAAGATTTTGTACCCAACCCGTCTTGATTGGTTACCATCGCAAATTCAAAATCCAGTTTGCTACGAATAAAACCAAGATTACGCATTACTTTGGGATAGAATTCAAGCTTTTCCAAAGAATCCAATTGATAATCAACGGGAGGTTCTATTACTAAGGTTCCATCTCTATCTATAAATAAAACTTTCTTTTTCATACTGTATTCGATCAATACGTTATCAATGCCTCTATTAGTTTATTATTCTCCAAATGCGTGCCAACCGTTACTCGTAAACAATTGCCGCAAAGAGCTATCGAGTTACGATTCCGAACAATAATACCACGATTCACCAGATAATTGTAAATATCCACGGCATCAGTCACTCTCGCTAAGAAAAAGTTGGCATCCGAAGGAAAAATTTTCAGAACACAAGGTAATTGAGCAAATTTCTCCATAAGATCACTTCGCTCTTTTTTCAAAGTCTCCACCCAATCCTCTATCTTATGAAACTGGCTCAGCATTTCCATCGCCTGTTTTTGCGTCAACAGATTCACATTATATGGATACTTTATCTTACTAAGAAGAGCTATAATTTCAGTCGAAGCAAACGCCATACCTAAACGAATAGCAGCACATCCCCACGCTTTTGAAAACGTCTGAAAAACAACTAGATTAGAATAACGATCAAGTAGACTCAAATATGATGTTCTCTCAGAAAAATCAGTGTAAGCCTCATCCAAAATAACCAATCCGTCAAAGCCATTGAGCAATCGGTCTATCTCTATACTATCTAAATCATTGCCTGTCGGATTATTAGGAGAACAAAGAAAAATCAATTTGGTATGCTCATCAGTAGCAGCCAACAACTTATCAGCAGAAAACTGGAAATTTTCATCCAATAAAACCTTGCGATACTCTACATCATTTACATCGGCACAAACCTGATACATACCATAAGTGGGATCAATTGCCACCACATTATCCTTACCTGGTTCGCAAAAAGCACGAAACATTAAATCTATGGCTTCATCACTTCCATTACCTAGAAAAATATTTTCAGGAGAGACTTTTTTTATTTTTGAGATCTCAACCTTCAAATCCCACTGCATCGGATCGGGATAACGATTATAAGGATTATTATAAGGATTTTCGTTTGCATCAAGAAAAACAGATGCAGCTACCCCTTTATATTCATCACGCGCCGAAGAGTAAGGTTTCAATTTCCATATATTCGGACGGGTAAGTTCTTGCAAAGTTCTCATATAAATATTTAGTATATTATAGTTTATTATCCATGAGATATATTAAAACATATTTTCCTCACAGCGATAAAGAGTCTTTATCACAAAGTATTCAACCTAACCGTTATAGCATTCTTATGGCCATCAAGATGCTCATTCGCCGCCATTGTTTCGATAGCCGGCCCGATTAGCTTTATACCTTCCGGTTTTATTTCTTGGAAAGTGACCTTACGAATGAAACTGTCAAGACTGACACCACTATATGCTTTGGCATATCCGTTAGTTGGTAGAGTATGATTTGTTCCCGATGCATAATCACCAGCGCTTTCGGGCGTAAGTGAGCCCAGAAATACTGATCCGGCATTTACAATCCTCTCGGAAACAGACAAATAATCTTCCGCTTCAATTATAAGATGCTCGGGTGCATATTCATTTGTCAATTCAATGGCCTCATCAATACTCCGAACAAGAATAAGCTTACTGTTAGCCAATGATTTTTCTGCTATTTCTTTGCGGGGTAACGCAGCCAATTGACGGTCCACTTCAAGTAGAACCGCTTTTTGCAAGCTTTCGGAAGTTGTAATTAATATAGCCTGACTATCCACTCCATGCTCTGCCTGACTCAATAAATCAGCCGCAACAAACATAGGATTTGCTGTTTCATCTGCCAA
>Ga0183095_10570_pt1 | contig 95091 bp, 82 predicted proteins | sample BioMet4_FD_130346 | JGI IMG/M metagenome (GOLD analysis project Ga0183095, IMG submission 130346) | Microbial communities from bioreactor (seeded with sewage sludge) at LBNL, California, USA - Biofuel metagenome 4 (v2) (version 3) | ecosystem: Engineered > Bioreactor > Anaerobic > Unclassified ...
TCTGTCTGTCAAGAAAATGCACGCATACTGTGTCTATTGTTCCGTTTTCAAGCATTGAAGAAAGCTTTTCGCCGTGACCTTCAACAATATTTATGCCTTCAAATTCTCTGTAGCAGTCGTCGGCATAAATATTCATGTGCATCACATCACACACAAGGCCGGCGCTTTTGTAAGCCTTAAGCCTTTTATGCACAAACATGTTTCTGTATAGTCTTTCTGAGGAAGGATATTGATTTGTAAGCACAATCACGTTTGAGCGCGAAATAAACGTTGACAGCTGTTCGCTTGTATTTTCCCTTCCTACGGCAATATTGCTTATATTAAACGTTCCTTTTCCCTTAATCCTTAATGAAAGCCTGAAGTACTCGGCGTCTTTCGGAACGTCGGCACAAAGACTTCTGTTTAACTTTGTAAATGCCATCGATATTTTTTTCTCATCGCTGTCATAAAACAGGCATGTTCCTGTTACATCAAGAGAACCCATTCCGTCAAATTTTATTATCAGCTTTCCATCGTCTTCAAAATTTCCTACTTCAAATAAACTGCCTGTGTTCAAATAATAGGTTTCATCGTCATTAAGACTGCTTGTTATTATCATTTTTGTTCCGGCAAGCGATATTTTTACGGCAGTCTGGTTTTCCTTTGCATAGGCATAAAGCTCGTCGCCTGTCAAAATCACAGCTCCGCCTGAAACAATATCTGCCGTGTTTTCAGCGGCTTTTTCAAGGTACTCAAGTCCCACTCCCTTGTCGGCAATTTCAATATCGTCAGTCTTGTTGCATACGGTTTCTTTCATGTTTTCACAGAAATTAAATTCGTCTGCACAAAACAATCCCTCTGCCTTTATTTCACCATTGGCTATTTCATCAAAATTCTTTCCTCTTATTAGCTCCGATTTAAAAACAGCCCTGCAAGCCTTAAGCGCCGCTGCGTTCTTGTATGTATCGCACCTTTTAGTTATCGTTATATTTCCGTTTTCGGCTTTATAATAATCAGTCTTTCCTATACCGCTGTAATCACCGTATCTCAGCGAAAGCATGAGGTCAAGAACGTAGTTATTGCCATAGTGATTCCGCGCATCAAAAAATCCGGCCCATGAATTTTCCTCAAATTCCGGTACCAACTGCGTTTTATCAAGAAAAACAAGTTTTTTGTTTTTATATGTCTGAGTGTCAAACACTTTTTTTATGTAGCTTTTGTCTTCCGCATTTTCGGCATAGGAAAAGACATTAACACAAGGCATTTCTTTTTTCATGCTTTTGCCAAAAACCTTTTGCACAATAAAATCAAGCCTGTCCTCATACAAATCTTCGCTCAGTACCTTTCTTAAGCCGAGAAGTCTGTATTTGCGCATACTCTCAATATCGCCGCACCATTTTTCAAGACACTCTTTGAGCGTGTTTTGGTCGTTTGTGGATATTGTAAGGTCGCCGAACAGATTTTTTACACCTCTTGAGTAATTTCCCAAAGTTATTGTGTTTGAAGCAAGCATTTCAAAAACACGTCTTGCAAACATGCTCTGCGACTGCTCGATAGAGTTCATGTTTACCCCGTAGTTATAGCCTTTATACGCTTTGTCTATATCTGTTGGTTCAAGCCTTCCAAGAATATATTTGTCATACATCTCGGGAAATTTGTGTTCCGGCAGAGCGTGCATATAATTTCTGTCATAAATATCATAGCCTTTTGTTTCGATAAAATACTTTGCAAAATCGTCGAATACGCGGCATCGTAGTTCATATCTGTGGTAATACGCTCCCGCAAAGCAGTATTTGTCTTTTCTGTCATATTTTTCAATAGGATTATGCAGCTTTGGCTGAGCGGCAAAGTGCAGAAAATATACATTGTCATGCTTAAGGTTCTTCTTGTACTTCTCTATGCAGTCGATGTCCGTTGTAAAAACAAAATCCGCCATTCTCGCGGCAAGCATAAAAGTATCGGTATATACCGGATCTTCTTTGTTCCAAAAAACAATCGGTATATTCAGTTGCTTGCAGTAGCTTGTCATTTCAAAATATTCAGGGCTTCCGCTTGATATTTTTCTGTACCAAAGCTTGTCTTTCCCAAGCCATGCTGATTCTATGAAAATAAGCTGCGGCTTAAAGGAATCTATTTCCTCCCTCCAGCCCTGAGGCGTAAGCTCAAGCAGGCTGCATTCCGGAGCGTAGCTTTCCTTTGTAAACTCATCCATAACCGCCGCTACTTTAAGCTCTTTAAGGCTTTTTGCATCAGTTGAAAACTGTTTTGTATTGATTTTTCTTTTTTTCTTCTCAAGCTTTATGCCAAGTTCGGAACAAATTTTTTCCAAACCTTCCTTGTTTTTTTCAAGGTTTCTTATACAGTCATTTAAAAAACCTATATCAGCCAAAGAAAACACCCCTATTTCAGTTTGTTTTTAATCTTTTTAAGCATCTTGTAACCCTTAATCCCAATTTTCCCTAAAAATGTGTCTGTAATAAGCGAAAGTTTTCTTTTGTACTCCATATTTTCACTTTTAAGATAGCTGTTTTGGCTTTTAAGCTTTATTATAATCGCCTTGCATTGTTTTAAATCAGCAATTGCCTCGTCGTTTGTATCATATACGCTTTTTATTATTTCAGTAAGTTTTTCCAACTTTCCGGCCACGTTAGCATACCGTTCTTTAAGTCTGTCGTAATTTTCGCAGGAAAGTTTATATTTGCCGCAAAAATCCGCGTTTGATTCTTTAAATCTTTTGCAGTCCTCTGTCGCCTTTATATAGTTCTGCCGGCAGTCCGCGCATTTTTCACGAAGCTTAGCGCAGGTTTTGCCAAGCTCTTTATATTTTTTTAATGCGTCATCCGCCTTTGAACATAATTCTTCATTTTTCAAAGTCAATTCCGAATCTGCCAAATAAAAGTTTTCTTCTTCCGCCTTAAGAATTTCCCTGCTGAATCCGAACTTTTTTTCTTCGGCATTTACCGCAATCAAACCCATCCAGCGTGACACATATTGTATTTTTTCAACATAAAAATATTTTCCAGCAATATCAAGAATATCCGTAAGATAAAATGTATTTATATGCCCATTATAACGGTTGACTCCAAAAGGCACGGTTATTATAAGCCTTCCGTCATTTTTTAAAAAACGCTTTGCCCTTTCCACCGCAACACACGGGTTTTCCAAGTTCTCCAAAATTTCAGTCATTACAAGTGTATCGTATTGCTTTTTCTCGTCAAACTCAAAAAAATCAGCATTTATAAAGCTGACCTTTTGAGCAAGAGACGGATATTTTTCGTTGAGAAGTCTGTTTGCAAATTCCACAACATCCGAACGAGTATCTATTGCGTCAACTGTATTTCCGTTTTCTGCCATAAGAATTGAAATTATCCCCTGTGAACAGCCTACAACGAGTATGTTTTTATCTCTTCCGGCCGAGTCCAGTATCCAGTTCATCCTTTTTTCAGAACATTCTTCAAGGCTTTTTCCGTTATTTCCGGCATAAAAATCATATGTTGTGTCGTTATTCTCCATTGCCACAGTCTCCGTTTTATAAGTATTTTTCCTGGTAATCCTTAAGCACAGGACAAAATGAATTTCTTTCCTCATGCGTCATGGCGTTAAATTCACGGGCAAAGCCGCAGTAAGGCATTATTATCCTCTCCGGTATCTCGTCCCCAACGACGACGCCTCTGTTCAGCCATATTACCCTGTCGCAGAAATCGTTCATCTGCGTTACAGAGTGTGTTACAAAAAGTATGGTTTTGCCTTTTTTCTTAAACTCGTCAATCTTGCTTAAACACTTGTCTGTAAAGCTATTGTCACCTACAGAAAGCGCCTCATCTATTATCAGTATGTCCGGATCCATGTTTACTGAAATTGCAAAGCCGAGTCTTGACCTCATTCCGCTTGAATAAGTTCTTAGCGGCTGATTTATGTGTATTCCGATGTCAGCAAAATCTATTATGCTCTGCTTTATTGAATTCGTCTGTTTTTTGCTCATTCCCATAAGCAGACATTTATAATCTATATTCTCTATGCCTGTAAGCTGCGGATCAAGGCCGGAATTGGCCGCCAGCATGTTTACCTCGCCGTTTACCTCAATCGTTCCCTCCGAAGGATAGGTTATACCGGTAATTATGCTTGAAAGTGTTGATTTTCCGGAGCCGTTAAGGCCTATAAGACCTACTACTTCTTCTTTTTTAAGCTCGATGTTTATATTTGAAAGAGCCGTGAACTGCTCAGGCTTATACTTCGGAATAAATAACTTTTTAAGCCGCTCAATATCGCCTTTGTATATAGGGTATCGCTTGCAAATGTTAACACATCTTACGGCTATATTCCGCTTCATAAATAAACTCCTCTTTCGGCAGCAAAAAAACATTTATTGTGTTTTTATAATTTAAAACATTGATTTTTGCATACTATGCGCAAGCCTGATTTCCCTGCCGTTCTTATTAAAACTATTAATAAATATACATTAAAAACTCAAAATAATCAATATATTACATATGTTAGTTAGGTGATATGTGTATTTTGCCACAGCTTAATGTCATTCTTTTATGCACATTTCAGTCTTAAATTTATATCAAAATAAAAAAAACAGCAGTCATTTTTGAAATATACGCCTTCCGGTCTGTATTCCATTTATGCCTGCTGTCTTAGTTATTCTTTTGTCTCTTATTTTATTTCTTCAAGTATTGCTTTGCCCATTCCGACCGTGCCGACTTTAGTTGAATCCTTTTCGGCAATATCGCCTGTTCTTATATTTTTCTCAAGTACTCTTGTTACAGCGTCTTCTATGGCTTTTGACTCATCATTAAGGCCGAATGAATACTTAAGCATCATAGCGCCGCTTAATATTGTGGCAATAGGATTTGCGATGTCCATTCCGGCTATATCCGGCGCCGAACCGTGTATCGGCTCGTAAAGTCCGAAAGAGCCTTCGCCGAGGCTTGCTGACGGAAGCATTCCTATAGAACCGGTTATCTGGCTTGCTTCGTCCGAAAGTATATCGCCGAACATATTTGATGTAAGTATTACATCAAACTGTTTTGGGTTTCTTACAAGCTGCATTGCGCCGTTATCAACATAAAGGTGGTCAAGTGTAACCTCCGGGTAATCCTTAGCCATCTCAATTACGGTTTTTCTCCAAAGCCTTGAGCTTTCAAGAACGTTTGCTTTGTCAATGCTTGTTACCTTTTTGCCGCGTTTCATAGCTGCGTCAAATGCGATTTTTGCAATTCTTTTTATTTCAAATTCGCTGTAGTTTTCTACGTCGTAGGCTTCCTGCCCGTATTTTCCATCACGGTAGCCTTTTTCGCCGAAATAAATTCCGCCTGTAAGCTCTCTTACTACAAGGATATCAAGACTGTCGCCTATTATTTCCTTCTTGATTGGGCTTGCGTCGGCAAGAGCTTTGTGCATTATAGCCGGACGAAGGTTTGCGTAAAGGCCGAGCTGGCTTCTTAATCCCAAAAGAGCGCCTCTTTCCGGACGCAGTTCTCCAGGAAGACTGTCCCACTTAGGCCCGCCTACAGCGCCCAAAAGCACGCTGTCGCTTGCCTTACAAACCTTAACCGTTTCCTCCGGAAGCGGCTTGCCGCAGGCGTCTATTGCCGCGCCTCCGGCCAGAACTTCTGTAAAATTAAAAGTGTGACCGAATTTCTCACCTATTTTCGTAAGAACCTTCATTTCCTCGCTTACTATGTCAGGCCCTATTCCGTCGCCTTTTATTACCGCAATGTTATATACAGCCATTTTTTAAGCCTCCCCGTTTATCTTCTTCGATACATATTTTACAAGCCCGCCCTGGGCTATTATCTTTTGCATAAATTCCGGAAACGGCTCTGCCTTATATGTCTTTCCCGTTGTTTCGTCCTTGATAACGCCTGTGGTAAAGTCAACTGCAACCTTGTCGCCGGCCTGTATTTCCTCGGCTGCCTGTGCGCATTCCATTATAGGCATTCCGATGTTGATTGCGTTTCTGTAAAATATTCTGGCAAATGACGGAGCTATTACGCATCCCACACCGGCACATTTTATAGCAAGCGGCGCATGCTCTCTTGACGAGCCGCAGCCGAAGTTTTTGCCTGCAACTATTACGTCGCCCTTTTGCACCTTGCCGGCAAAATCAGCATCTATATCTATCATGCAGTACTTCGCAAGCTCGTCGCCGTTTGAAACATTAAGGTATCTTGCCGGTATTATAACATCAGTATCAACATTTTCGCCGTATTTAAAAACCTTTCCCTCTGTGTTCATTGCTTTTCTCCTCCAATCCTTTCAGGGCTCGAAATATATCCGGTAAGCGCGGAAGCAGCCGCAACCGCAGGGCTTGCAAGATAAACCTCGGAATCCTTTGCGCCCATTCTGCCTACAAAGTTTCTGTTTGTAGTCGATACGCATTTCTCGCCTGAAGCAAGTATTCCCATATATCCGCCAAGACACGGCCCGCATGTAGGCGTACTGAATACGGCTCCGGCCTTTACCACGTCCTCAACATATCCAAGTCTTACGCAGTCGAGATATATCTGCTGGGTTGCAGGAATTACTATTGTACGAACATTTTTGTTTACTTTCTTTCCTCTTAATATGTCGGCCGCGATCTTCATGTCTGAAAGTCTGCCGTTTGTGCAGGAACCGATTACTGCCTGGTCGATATATACCTTTTCCTTTTCAGCCTCGTCAATGGTTTTTGTATTTTCAGGCAGATGAGGGAATGAAACAGTAGGTCTGAGCTTGCTTAAATCTATAGTGATTACTTTGTCGTATTCTGCATCTTCATCGGCAGTATATATTACAGGCTTGTTTTTGCTGTGTTCCTTTGTATATTCGAGCACCTTTTCGTCCACAGGGAATATTCCGTTTTTAGCTCCGGCTTCTATTGCCATGTTTGCCATTGTGAAACGTTCATCCATTGAAAGATAGCTTATTCCGTCGCCTGTAAATTCCATCGATTTATATAACGCGCCGTCTACGCCTATCATTCCGATTATGTGAAGTATAATGTCTTTTCCGCATACCCACGGAGCAGGTTTTCCTGTAAGCACAAATTTGATTGCCGAAGGCACCTTAAACCATGCCTCGCCCGTTGCCATGCCTATAGCCATATCCGTAGAGCCTACGCCTGTTGAAAACGCGCCCAAAGCGCCGTATGTACAGGTATGTGAATCGGCGCCTATTATCACCTGGCCAGGTGAAACAATGCCTTTTTCCGGAAGCAGGGCATGTTCTATCCCCATTTCTCCTACATCGTAAAAGTTTTTGACGTCCATACTGTGTGCAAATTCACGACATGACTTGCACTGTTCGGCAGCCTTGATGTCCTTGTTCGGCGTAAAGTGGTCAAGCACAATAACTACTTTTTCTTTGTCGAAAACACCCTTGGCTCCGGTTTTTGCAAATTCCTTGAGCGCCACGGCAGTAGTAATGTCGTTGCCCATTACTATGTCGAGCTTTGCCTCGATAAGCTGTCCGGCTCTTACCGATTCAAGGCCGGCGTGCGCTGCCAATATTTTTTGCGTCATAGTCATTCCCATTTCGTATTTCACTCCTTTTTTATAAATTTAAATTAAGCAAGCATCTTGTTTGCGGTGCTTACAATGGCTCTAAGCGATGACTTGATAATGTTGCTGCTTGTGCCGGCTCCGTAGAAAACGCCGTTTTTGCCTGAAATCTGTATGTATGAAATAGCCCTTGCCTTTGTACCGTATTCCATTGAGTGTTCGCTGTAGTTTATAACTTCAAGCTGCATATCGAAGTGATCTTCCATAGCACGGCAGAAAGCTGCTATAATGCCGTTTCCCTCGCCTGTTATGGTTTCTTTTTTGCCGTTTTCAAGTATATCGGCCTCTATGCCTACCCTGTCGCTTCCGTCTGAAATCTCGCGGTAGCTTTCAAGCGTTATAGGGCTTGTAATGTTCACATATTCTCTTTGGAAAATGTCAAATATCTGCTGAGGTGTAAGATCCGAGTGTTTTCTGTCGGATACTCCTGTAACGATGTAGCTTAAATCCTGCTGGAAAGCCTTCGGAAGATAGAGTCCGAAATTCTGCTCAAGCACAAACGCAACTCCGCCCTTTCCGCTCTGGCTGTTTATTCTTACAATCGGGTCATATGTTCTTCCGACATCCTTTGGATCAATGGCGAGATACGGAACTTCCCATCTGTCAGGATGATTTCTTAAAGCGTCCATGCCTTTTCTGATTGCGTCCTGATGTGATCCGGAAAAAGCGGTATATACCAACGCTCCGGCATACGGATGTCTTGGATGAACGGTCATTCTTGTTGACTTTTCATATATCTCAACTGCGTCGTCAATGTGGCTGAAGTCAAGCTTAGGGTCTATTCCCTGGGCAAAAATGTTCATGGCTACCGTCATTACATCTGTATTTCCGGTTCTTTCTCCGTTTCCGAAAAGCGTACCCTCAACTCTTTCGGCGCCGGCCATTATGGCAAGCTCCGTTTCAGCTACGGCAAGGCCCTTGTCGTTATGCGCGTGAAGACTTACTATTATGCTCTCACGATTTTTCAAGTGCTCGCAGCAGTATTCTATCTGATCAGCATACACGTTTGCAGTAGCCATTTCAACTGTTGAAGGAAGATTGATTATCATTTTCTTTTCAGGCGTCGGCTGCCAGATATCTATAACGGCATTGCATATATCAACAGCGAAATCCATTTCCGTACCGGTAAAGCTTTCCGGTGAATACTGGTAAACAAAATCCGTATCCGGCTGCTTTGCCGCTTCCTCTAAAACAAGCTTTGCTCCGGCAACAGCAAGGTCAATGGTTTCCTGTTTTGAGTTGTGGAAAACCACATCTCTTTGAAGCGTTGATGTAGAGTTATAAAGATGCACTATAGCTCTTTTTGCTCCCGAAAGAGCTGCAAAAGTCTTTTTAATTATGTGCGGTCTTGACTGTGTAAGCACCTGAACCGTCACGTCGTCAGGAATAAGATCGTTTTCTATAAGATAACGTGCAAACTCAAACTCGGTATCGCTTGCCGCAGGAAAACCGATTTCTATTTCCTTAAAGCCTGTCTTTACAAGAAATTTGAAAAATTCAAGCTTTTCTTCAAGACTCATAGGTATTTCAAGCGACTGGTTTCCGTCGCGGAGATCTACGCTGCACCAGATAGGTGCTTTTGTAATAACATTATCCGGCCATTTTCTGTTTGGCATGTGCATCGGCGGGTACGGTCTGTATTTGGTATAATTCATCATAATTTTTACGCTCCTTTTTTATAATCCCAATGGTTTATTTGAAAAAACAACTGCGCTTTTACAACAGTGTCCGGGTATTTTTGAACGCTTTTTTATTTTACACGGCCGATGAAAAATAAAAAAAGCCCTCGTCTTCCTGATTAAGAAGACGAAGGCTTGTGAGCATCCGTGGTACCACTTCAATTTATCCCAAAAGGGAACTCAATAGATACGGGCACAAAGGCCGATATCCTGTCACTATAACGGTTGACATCCGATTTAACCTATTCACGTAAAACGTTTTTCAGCAAATCACTCCAAGGCGAGTTCGATTTTTAACGACTGATGCCTCACACCAAACGGCATCTCTCTGAAAGATCTCAAAAAATCTACTATTCCTTATCACAGTGTTGTAAAAGCTATTCAATTTATCTATCGAGAGTCATAATACCATAAACAAATTCCCCTGTCAACAGCTTTTTTAAAATTTTAATATATCAGTCACGCACTTTATATTGACCATAATTTATAAAATTGCTATAATGTTTTGAAATGCTTAATCGTTTAAAACTTAAGGAGGCTTAAAAAAATGACGGTTGACATATGTAACGGTCATACAAAGCCCTACGGAATAATCGGCGACCCGATAGAACACAGCTTTTCTCCTGTGCTCCAAAACACTCTTGCATCTTTGTTAGGCGAAAATGCTTCATACATCCCCTTTAAGGTTGACAAAGCAAACCTTGAAACAGCGGTAAAAGGCGCCTATGCCCTCGGCATACAGGGTTTAAATGTAACCGTTCCCCACAAAAAAGAAGTGATGAAATATATTTATAAAACCGATGAAAGCGCTGCGGCAATAGGCGCCGTAAATACTTTAAAATATACGCAAAACGGTTATGCCGGCTACAACACCGATATTCTCGGCTTTGAAAAAAGCTGTGAAATAAACGGCATAGACATCAAAGGCAGAAAGGTTATGCTGCTTGGCTGCGGCGGAGCCGCAAATGCGGTTGCCATGTTTCTTTGCAAAAAAAAGGCATCTGAAATCACAATAATAAACCGTACGTCGGAAAAAGCCGAAAGTCTTAAAAAAATCATGCTTCATAACGGCTTTTGCGGAGCAATAAAAACCGCCGGCTATGAACAGGTAAAAATATTCTCTCCTGATATTCTTATTAATGCCACGTCTGTAGGCATGGGAAACGGCTGCCTTCAAAGTCCTCTTGACGGATTCGTTAAGCCGGAATTTTTCAATAATGTAAATTCCTGTATCGACGTAATATATATCCCATGGGAAACAAAGCTTTTGAATATGGCCAAAAATCACGGCTGCAAGACAGTAAACGGCTTTGACATGCTTGTTTATCAGGGAATCGCATCTTTTGAAATTTGGCATGACATATTCGTTAAAAACGAAACAGCCAAAGAAATACGCGACAGCCTTGCAAAATACTTTATCGAGGTAAACTCTTAATGCTTAAAAAAAACATAATACTTACCGGCTTTATGGGCAGCGGAAAAACGACCTTCGGCCGCATATTAAGCAAGCGTTTTTGCTGTGAATTCATAGATACCGACAGATATATAGAAAACGAAGAAAAGATGTCTGTTTCGGAAATATTTGAAAAAAAAGGCGAAACATATTTCCGTAATCTTGAAACCATCCTTTGTCGCAGCTTATGCGAAAAAACAGGATGTATAATAGCAACCGGCGGCGGAATGATAAAAAGTGACGAAAATATGCGGCTGCTTAAGAAAAACGGCGTGGTGGTATATCTTAAGGCAACGCCGGAACATATCTTCAAAAACTTAAGCCGTGACGATTCGCGTCCGCTTCTCAGCGGAGAAAACAAACTCGACAAAATAAAAAGCCTTATGTCACAAAGGATTTCTCTTTACGAAAAAAATGCCGACATTATAATCAACACCTCAGGAGATAACGTAAACCATACGTCTTACAAGTTATTTGAAAGGTTGAGGAAATACGATATGAAAAAAATATGCGTAATACACGGCCCAAACCTTAATTTTACAGGCATACGCGAAAAAGGTATATACGGCACAAAAAATCTTGACGACATAAACAAATACATCATCGAGGAAGGAAACCGTCTTGGCTTTGAAATAGAGGTTTTCCAGAGCAATTTTGAGGGCGCCATAATTGACCGGCTTCAAAAATGCTACTTTGACAAGGTTGACGGCATTGTCATTAATCCAGGGGCATTTACCCATTACAGCTACGCAATACACGACGCCATAAAGTCGGTTGAGATACCGACAGTTGAGGTACATCTTTCAAACATACATCAAAGAGATGAATTCAGGCACAAATCCGTTACCGCTGCCGCCTGCATAGGTCAGATGTGCGGCTTTGGCGAGTACGGCTATGTTCTGGCCATAAACGCGATTAAAAACTATATAAAATCAAAATAAATTTTGACAAAGCTATTGATAAATGACAAAATTTATTTTAAACTATTACGAGTATATATGTTTTGTTAAATACAAGGAGGATTTATATGATTTCTGCAGGTGAATTTAGAAACGGCGCTACAATCGAGTATGAAGGCAATATATATGTAGTTCTTGAGTTCCAGCATGTTAAGCCGGGCAAGGGCGCTGCTTTTGTACGTACAAAAATAAAAAATCTTAAAACAGGAAGCGTTGTTGAAAGAACATTCAGACCAACCGAAAAAATGCCGAGAGCACATATCGACAGATTGGATATGCAATACCTTTATAACGACGGTGACCTTTACCACTTTATGAACCCTGAAAACTTTGAGCAGATCGCAATAAACGCAGGTGAAGTTGGCGATACACTTAAATTTGTCAAGGAAAACGAAATGGTAAAAATACTTTCCTACGAAGGAGATGTATTCGGTATAGAGCCGCCGCTTTTTGTTGAGCTTGAGATTACCGAAACAGAGCCTGGTTTTGCCGGAAATACAGCTCAGGGCGCTACAAAGCCTGCTACTGTTGAAACCGGAGCACAGGTTGCTGTTCCGCTTTTCATCAATCAGGGTGAAAAAATCAAAATCGATACAAGAACAGGCGAATACCTTGGCCGTTCAAACAGCTGATTTTTATCGGATTTTCCAAACAGAGACCAAAAAAACGGTCTCTGTTTTTTTTAGACACCGTTTTTTTACATATAAAACTTTTTAGCCCTTTATGTTTTTTGAAAAATAATCGGCAAGTATCTTAATACTTTTATCCCGTAATACCCCGGCTGTAACCTCAGGCTTCCATGATGAATTATCGAATACCGTTTTGCAGCAGTCCGCTCCGCGCTTGCCTAAAATATTGCACAGGTCAATATCGCTTGCCGCATATACGAGCCTTCCAACCTTGCTCCACACGATTGCGCCGCAGCACATAAAACACGGTTCGCAGCTTGAATACAAAGTATATTCACTCAAATTTGCGATATGCGTTTTTGCGCAATACTCACGTATAAGCCCGATTTCCGCATGAAACGTCGGGTCAAAACCGGTATATATCCTGTTTTCGCTTTCCCATGCAATTTTGTCGTCTTTAACAAGCACCGCTCCAAACGGCTCGTTTCCATGTATAACGGCCAGCTTTGAAAGCCGAATTGCCTGTTCCATAAAATAAGTATCATCCATTGTACATACCCATGCCTTTTATGCCTCGTCTATCCTCAAACAATTTTTGCTGCGTTTTTCCTCATACATTTTCCCGTCAGCTTCGTTAAGTAGTGAATCCACGGTCACTTTGTCGTTTTTGCTTCGTATTGCATACCCTGCACTTAAAGAAAGCGAATATTTAAACAAACTTTTTTTGTTTATGTTTTCAAGCGACGTTTCAATTCTCCGTATTATGCTTTTAGCGTCCTGCTCCGTTTTTATATGTCCAATTATCAAAAATTCGTCGCCGCCAAACCGGCTTGCAAAATCACTTTTTCGGCAGTTCTCCTTAAGCGCTTTTGCCACAGTTCTAAGCGCCCTGTCGCCCGACAAATGCCCGAATCTGTCGTTAATAATCTTAAAATTATCAATATCCATCATAATAACCAAAAGCATATAGTCTGCGCAAGGCATATGGCTTACTTCCCAAATCAGCTGCACGTTTGTCTGGCGGCGGTTATAAAGTCCTGTAAGATCATCGCGCGAAAGCTGTTCGTTTTGCATATCTATAAACAGTATCAGCATTGAAACAGCCGAGCATACCCAAATAATAGAAAGCCCGTAAAAACGCATCTGAAGCACATTTCCAACAATCAAAGGTATTGGAAAAACCAAAAGAGTTATGTATTCATCAATTTCACGGCTTCTTGCAGGATGCCGCCATTCCCGTATGGTGATGCAAGCGCTTATTATCCAGTAAATAATGGCTGCCGAAAAAGATACCATTATCATCGGCCCGCGATGATACACATTTGTTTTGGAAATCGAATACACCCATCCGGTAAGCGGACTTGAGGCAACAAAAAACGCATTTGCGACACACGGCAGCAGAGTAAAAAACTTTTCTATTCTGCTCTGCCTGTACCTTGGATACAGTTTTGCAATGCAGTAGCGCAGCCATTCGTAGCAAAAAAGCAAATTCATTGTAAAATAGGAAATGCACAAAACATGGTTGAGAATAATAAGCGGCTGTGACACACGGTTTCTCAAAAGATATATTCCGTTGTCAGCAAGAAGTATGAATGCATTAAAAATAAGCATCCATAAAAAATGCCTCTTATCCTGATCCTTTTCCTGCTCAGTATAATGTCTTTTTTTAACGTAAAAAAACATCGTCAAAAGCAGAATAACGCCTATCAGATTTACCTCCAGATACTCATACATAATTAGCCGCATGTTTGTGCTTCCTTTCATTTAATGTCCTTTGCTGCCGCTTTTACATATTGCTTAAACGGTGCTTTTGACATTCAAAAAGCTGTATTGCCATATATTTATGCTATAGTGTATACCTTCACAGTTCATTTCCTCTTTTAAACACTGCCCCGTCCATAGCCGATTTTACAAGCTTTGAGTATCTTTCAAGATAGCTTCCTTCAAATACGGGAGGCTTGTGCGGCATCCAGTTTTTACGTCTTTCCTCAATTGTTTTTTCGTCCACGCCAAGCTGAACAAGGCCTTCTTCTATGTCTATCGTTATGCTGTCGCCGTCTTTGACAAAAGCAATCGTTCCGCCGTCTGCCGCTTCAGGCGATACATGTCCTACGGCCGCTCCTCTTGTTGCACCCGAAAAACGTCCGTCGGTAATAAGCGCCACTGTATCTCCAAGACCCATTCCCATTATTGCCGCCGTAGGGTTAAGCATTTCACGCATTCCCGGGCCGCCCTTAGGGCCTTCATAACGTATTACCACAACATCTCCGGGCTTTATTTCGCCGTTATATATTGCCTTTACAGCCGGTTCTTCCTGCTCAAACACTCTTGCCGGCCCTGTATGCTTCATCATTTGAGGGCAAACGCCTGCGCTTTTGCATATCGCACCCTGTGACGCCAGATTCCCGTGCATTATTTTAAGCCCGCCCGTTTGTGAAAACGCAGTTTCCCTTGTTCTTATAACGTTGTTGTCGGCAACCTTTGCTTCTTTTATGTTTTCAAAAACGTTCTTGCCTGTTACTGTAAGATTGTCCTTTATAAGCCCATACTCCTTAAGGCGCTCCATCAGCGCGGCCACACCGCCTGCTCTTGAAAAATCGACCGGGTAATCATCTCCCGACGGTCTTATTTTTGAAAGCTGAGGCGTAGACTGGCTGATTTCTTCAACCTCGTCAAAGTCGAATCCGATTCCTGCCTCATGTGCTATCGCAGGCAGATGAATCATTGAATTTGAACTTCCGCCTATTGCCATAGTAACTCTTATGGCGTTATACACCGCTTCTTTTGTAATTATGTCCCGCGGGCAGATATTGTTTTTCACAAGCTCAACTATCTTTATTCCGCTTCTTTTTGCCAGAGCAACTCTTTCGCCGGTATTTGCCGCAAGCGCCGCGCCCGGAAGACTCATTCCCATTGCTTCCGAAAGATAAACCATTGTGTTTCCGGTACCAAGCTCGTTGCAGGCTCCGCAGCCGGGCATTGCACAGTGTTCAAATTCATCCATATCCTTCTGGGTTATGACGCCTCTTTTAAGCTCGCCCTGAGCCTCGATAAGTTCAATGAAGCTTGTCTTTTTGTTTCTGAAAATACCGGTATCCATTGTTCCGCCGGCAATATTTATTGCAGGCACGTTAAGCCTTGCCGCCGCCATAAGCATTCCCGGCGTGATTTTGTCACAATTGCTTATAAGCACCATGCCGTCGTAGGCGTGTGCGTTCATCATACATTCTATAGAATCGGCAATAAGCTCTCGGCTTGCAAGCGGGTAGTGCATACCGTAATGCCCCATGGCTATGCCGTCACAGATGGCAATCGACGGAAATTCAACAGGCGTTCCTCCGGCCTGAAGTATGCCCTCTTTTACTGCCGTTGCTATTTCGTCAAGGTGTCTGTGCCCGGGCATTGTTTCGTTTTGTGAATTAACTACGGCAATTATCGGTTTTTCAAGTTCCTCAGGCAGCACGCCCATTGCATAGTACAAAGCTCTTTGTGTAGACCGGTCAAGACCTTTTGTTGTGACATCGCTTTTTTTCAAAATCAACACGCCCCTTAACATAAGATAGTCCAAAATCCGCCGCAATAAACTGTGTTGCATAAAAATATAAACCGGCTTTATTTGTAATTTTAACATATATTCCGTATTCTTACAATCGGCGAATGCTTATTTAAATGTGCAGTATAAATCCAAACGCATGTTATGATTATATATTTTTATGCAAAATCAGTCCAAAATTCCTCATTTTGCATATAACCTTGACAAATCGACGGCTTTTCAGGTAGTATAAAGTACAGATAAAATTAATGAAGATGGTGTAAAAAAATGGCTAAAAGGTCAAACGACAGCTACAACAATGAAAGCATATCGGCTCTTAAGGGTGCCGACAGGGTACGCCTGCGCCCTGCCGTAATATTCGGCTCCGACGGAATTGAGGGCTGTGAACACTCGTTTTTCGAGATTTTGTCAAACTCAATAGACGAAGCACGCGAAGGCTACGGTCATTCGATAGAAATATCGCTTTTTAAAGACGGCTCAATGCAGGTTCGCGATTTTGGCCGCGGTATGCCTGTAGATTTCAACAAAAACGAAAACCGTTTCAACTGGGAACTTATTTTCTGCGAACTGTATGCCGGAGGAAAATATAAAAACAATACAGGCGAAAACTATGAATTCAGCCTTGGCTTAAACGGCCTTGGCACCTGTGCCACACAGTATTCGTCGCAATACATGGACGCCGTGATTCTGCGTGACGACATGCGCTACAGTCTGCATTTTGAAAAAGGCGAAAATATAGGCGGCCTTAAAAAAGAACCGTTCGCATCAAAAATCACGGGAACCACTATCCGTTGGAAACCCGACAGAAACGTTTTCACAGACATTAATATACCTGCCGAATATTTTGACGATGTGCTTAAAAAGCAGGCGATAGTAAACGCCGGTCTTAAATTTATATTTTCAAACGAGATAACAGGCGAAAAAAAAGAATATGTTTACGAAAACGGCATACGTGATTATCTTACCGAGCTTGACGACGGCAAAGGGATAACAGGCATAGTTTATTACCAGACCGAAACAAAAGGCCGTGACAGAGAAGATAAGCCTGATTATAAACTGAAATTTGAAACGGCTTTTTGCTTCAATAATGAAGTAAATGCCCTTTTATATTTTCATAACTCCAGCTTCCTTGAATACGGAGGTTCGCCCGACAAAGCAGTAAAAAACGCATTCGTTTTTGCCATAGACAAATATATCAAGCAAAACAATTTGTATAAGAAAGATGAAAAAAAGATTTCTTTTGCCGATGTTCAGGACAGCCTTATACTTATACTGAATTCTTTTTCAACCATAACCAGCTATGAAAACCAGACAAAAAAATCCATAACAAATAAATTTATACAGGAAGCTATTACCGATTACCTGCGCCATCAGCTTGAGATATATTTTATAGAAAACAAAATTGATGCCGACAAGATAGCAAACCAGATACTTGCCAACAAGCGCAGCCGTGAAACCGCTGAAAAAACGAGGATAAATATCCGCAAAAAGCTTACCGGAAACATAGACATAAGCAACCGCGTTGAAAAATTCGTAAACTGCCGTACAAAAGATGTTTCAAGGCGTGAGCTGTATATTGTAGAGGGCGATTCCGCCATGGGAAGCTGTAAGCTTGGCCGTGACGCTGAATTTCAGGCAATAATGCCTGTACGTGGAAAAATACTCAACTGTCTTAAATCCGACTATGAAAAGATATTTAAAAACGAAATAATAACCGACCTGCTTAAGGTTCTCGGCTGCGGAGTTGAAATAAAAAGCAAACATTCCGACATGAATTCCTTTGACCTGAGTCAGCTTAAATGGAGCAAAATAATTATCTGCACCGATGCCGACGTGGATGGCTATCAGATAAGAACCCTTATACTTACAATGCTTTACCGCCTTGTACCAACGCTTATAAGCGAAAAAAAGGTATTCATAGCCGAATCGCCGCTTTTTGAAATAAACAGCGGAAAAAATACGCTTTTTGCCTACTCCGAAGCTGAAAAGGCAAGCATAATCTCAAAGCTCGCAAAGCAGAAATATTCTATCCAGCGTTCAAAAGGTCTTGGTGAAAACCAGCCGGAAATGATGTGGGAAACGACAATGAATCCTCTCTCTCGCCGGCTTATACAGGTACTTCCAAGCGATGCGCAAAAAACAAGTGAGGTTTTTGAGCTGCTTTTGGGCGAGAACCTTTCAGGCAGAAAAGAACACATAGAAACCGACGGCTATAAATATATAGACCTTAGTGACATAAGCTGATTTTTGGGAGAAACGAATAAAAATGGCAAAGAAAAAAGAAATACCGCAAAAAGAAATCCAAAAAGAAAGCATTTCCCAGCAGGCTATAACCGACACTCTTGAATTGAATTACATGCCATATGCAATGAGCGTTATAATCTCAAGAGCGATACCGGAAATAGACGGTTTTAAGCCTTCCCACAGAAAGCTTTTATATACGATGTACCAGATGGGGCTTCTTGCAGGCGCCAGAACAAAATCCTCAAATGTTGTCGGCCAGACGATGCACCTTAATCCCCACGGCGACGCAGCTATTTATGAAACAATGGTTCGCCTTACGCAGGGCAATCAGGCGCTTTTGCACCCTTTTGTAGATTCAAAGGGAAACTTCGGAAAGCAGTATTCCCGTGACATGGCTTATGCCGCGCCAAGGTATACTGAAGTGAAGCTCTCGCAGATATGCACCGAGATATTTGCCGACATAGACAAAAATACCGTTGAGTTTGTTGATAACTACGACGCCACAATGAAGGAGCCGCTGCTTCTTCCTACTACATTTCCTAATGTTCTTGTAAACCCAAATCAGGGGATAGCCGTCGGAATGGCAAGCTGTATTTGCAGCTTCAATCTTAACGAAGTCTGCGAAACAACTGTTCAATATATTAAAAACAGGGCTTTAGATATAAAAACCACTTTACTCGCTCCTGATTTTTCAACCGGCGGAAAGCTATTATACGATGCCTCCGAAATAGAAAAAATATATGAAACCGGCAGAGGCAGTTTCAAGCTTTACTCGAAATACCGTTACGACGAAAAAAACAGCTGCATTGAGGTTTATGAAATACCGTACACCACAAACATAGAATCAATAATAGACAAAATTATAAGCCTTGTAAAAGGCGGAAAGTTTAAAGAAATAACCGACATACGCGACGAAACCGATCTCGGCGGGCTTAAGATAGCCATAGACGTAAAGAAAAACACAAATGTAGATGTGCTTATGCACAGGCTTTTCGAGCAGACGCCGCTTTGCGATACATTCAGCGCCAACTTCAATATCCTCATCGACGGCCGGCCGAAAACGATGGGTATTAAGGAAATTCTCGACTGCTGGATAGCTTTCCGTGAAAAAGCCATAAAAGGCCAGATAGGCTATGACATAGAAAAAAAGAGCGCAAAGCTTCATCTTCTTGAAGGGCTTGAAAAAATACTTGCCGATATCGACCGCGCAATCGCCATTATCCGCCATACCGAGCTTGAGTCGATGGTAATACCAAACCTTATGCAGGGCTTTTCAATAGATGAAAAACAGGCTGAATATATCGCAGAAATCAAGCTTCGCAACATAAACAAGGAATATATATTAAACCGCATAAAAGAGCTTGAAAGCCTTACAAACGATATAAACGAGCTTAAGCTCACCCTCTCAAGCGAAATCAAAATAAAAAACGTTATCTGTTCTCAGCTTAAAGCTGTATCCAAAAAATACGGAAAGCCAAGATATACCGACATTATTACCTCGGATGAAATAAAGGATATTCCTCAGGAAGACTTTATAGACGACTACGGAATACGGCTTTTTCTTACAAAGCAAAATTATTTTAAGAAGGTTTCGCTTATTTCGCTTCGTACTTCCGGCGACCACAAGCTTAAGGAAGACGACGAAATAGCAATTGAGGCCGAAACAACCAACCGTGCGGAAATTCTTTTCTTTTCCGACAAAGCAAACGTGTACAAGCTTAAAGCCGATGCTATAAACGATACAAAGGTAAGCTCTTTGGGCGATTACCTGCCAAATCTTCTGGGAATGGAGGAAAATGAAAATATCGTTTTCTTTACCGTTGCCGATGATTACAGCGGAACAATGCTTTTCATATTCGAAAACGGAAAGGCAGTAAAAGTTCCGCTTGAAAGCTATATGACAAAAACAAACAGGAAAAAACTGATTAACGCTTATTCCCTTAAATCACGGCTTATATTTATGACCTTTATGAACGGAGATTCGGATTTTGTGCTCACAAGGGACGACGACAAAGCCTGTCTTTTTAATACCTCCCTGCTTTCGCCAAGCGCAACTAAAAACGCTTCCGGCGTTCAGGTATACACGCTTAAAAAGAACAGCAAAATTTCAAATGTTTATCCGGCCTGCGAATTTATAAGCGATAACATTGAATTTTACCGCACAGCTAAAATTCCGTCAACCGGTCATTTTCTAAAAGAGGATGACCGTACAAAAAACAATGTTTCTCAGCAGCTTTCTCTTTAAAAAATACTGCTCCGCAAAAAAGGATTTACCTTTAATGCGGAACAGTTTTTATTTTTTCTCAAGTGTTTTTATAAGCATGTACAAAAGCTCGTTATACGGCGTAGGCACATTGACTCTTTTGCCGTATTCCATTACCGTGCCGGCAAAATAATCGACCTCGGTCTTGCGCTTTGCTTCTATGTCCTGAAGCATGGACGTTTTGCTTTCCATTTTTGTGTTTCTCAAAACCTCGTCATAATCGGCTATATCCTTTTCGCTCAAGTCCACGCCGTATTTTTTGGCAACATTTATTACCTCGCGCATTACATTATGAAGCGCATTGTTTAACTCATGTATACGCATAAACTGAGGATCAGTGGCGCCTGTAACAGCTGAAAGCTGGTTTGCGGCAACATTTATCATCCATTTTCGCCAAATACTTCTTTTCATATCAGCCGCAACATTGTTTGCAATACCGCATTTGTCAAAAAATCCCTTCACTTCTTTAACTTCATCTGTAAGAAGCTCATTTTTTGCTTCTCCAAATTCTATTATTCCGTCGTTCGAATTTACAACATTCATTCCTTCTCGAAGTGCGTCTATCTCAAGCGCCACGCCATAAAGCACTGTGTTTGACGGAAAAGCGTTTTTAATTTCGTCACGAGCAGTGATTCCGTTTAAAAACGGTATAAGTATTGTTCTTTTATCCACAAAACGGCACACATCTTCAATTGCCTGCTCTAACTGATAGTTTTTTACAGCAAAAATCAAAAGGTCTGCTTTAGGCGTGTTTTGTTCGTCAGCAATCCCCGGAATATATTTTTTACCGTTTACAAAAAAGCCTTTTCTTATTTTTTCTGCCCTTTCACCCTTTGCAGGTACATAGAAATTGCAGTTTCCGTTTTCCATGATTAACTTTGCATACACACATCCTATTGCGCCAAGACCTACAAGCATCACATTGTTTATCATATTGAGCCTCCTTTTATAAACATGATACTGTATTCATAATGTTTTTTCAACTGTTTGTATACTAACCTAAACAGTTCTTTACTTTTGTGTATAACAATGTTACCATTAAAACAAAATAATTATGAGGTGGTTAAATGGACGAAAAACACATACCATTTTTAAGGCGTGCAATAGAAATTTCAAAAAATTCGCGTGAGCATGGCAACACTCCTTTTGGGGCGCTGCTTGCGGATTCGCAGGGAAATATACTTATAGAACAGGAAAATGTTGAGATAACTGAAAACAAATGTACCGGACATGCCGAAACACAGTGTGCCGAAAAAGCGTCAAAACTTTACAGCAGGGATTTTCTTTGGCACTGCACTTTATACACAACAGCGGAACCGTGTGCCATGTGCTCCGGAGCCATTTACTGGGCAAATATAGGGCATGTCGTTTATGCAATGACTGAAAGACAACTTTTGGCTCTTACCGGAAGCGATATGCAAAATCCTACTTTTGACCTTCCGTGCCGTGAAGTATTCAGTAAAGGTCAGAAAAAGATAACCGTTGAGGGGCCGTTTGATGAGCTTGCCTGCGAAGCGGCAAAAGTACATGATGGCTACTGGAACAAATAAAAAAGGAGTGAACGAAAATGGAAATTTCAAATCTTGACTACATTCCCGGAAAAGAAATCGAAGCTCTCGGCCTTGTAAAAGGCGCTGTGGTAGACAGCAAAAATATCGGCCATGACTTTATGGCCGGAATGAAAACGATTGTAGGCGGTGAAATAAAGGGCTATACAAGTATGCTTTCCGAAGCAAGAGATATTGCCCTTGGCAGAATGAAGAACGAAGCCGAAGCTCTCGGAGCCGACGCAGTAATAAACATACATTTTAGTTCTGCATCCATTATGCAGGGCGCTGCTGAAATATTGGTTTACGGCACGGCAGTAAAGTTTAAGTAAATCCGAATTAAAAAAGAACCGGCCACTTAAGACCGGTTCTTTTTTTTATTAAAAATTATTCAAAATCTTCGTTTTCCGGTTCTTCTTCGGCATTTACGACATGCTCTATGCCTATGTTTCTGTATCTTGGCATACCTGTGCCGGCAGGAATAAGCTTACCAATAATTACATTTTCCTTAAGGCCGATAAGCGGATCGATCTTGCCCTTTATTGCAGCGTCTGTAAGAACTCGCGTTGTTTCCTGGAACGAAGCCGCAGAAAGGAACGAATCCGTAGCAAGGGAAGCTTTTGTAATACCAAGAAGTATTCTGCTGCCCTTTGCAGGCTCAAGACCCTTTTCCTCAAGCTCTTTGTTCTTTTCCTCAAATTCAAGCCAGTCCACAAGACTTCCCGGAAGGAAATCGCTGTCGCCGTTTTCCTCAATCTTAACACGCTTGAGCATCTGGCGGACAATAACCTCGATGTGCTTGTCGTTTATTTCAACACCCTGAAGACGATAAACTCTCTGAACTTCCTGAATCATATAGTCCTGAACACCTCTTAAGCCTTTGATCTTAAGTATGTCGTGAGGGTTTACCGAGCCTTCGGTTATTTCGTCGCCGGCTTCAACGTAGTCGCCGTCAAACACCTTAAGCCTTGAACCATAAGGAATAAGATAATCCTTTGTTTCCCCTGTTTCAGGGTTTGTTATTGTAATTTCACGTTTCTTCTTTGTGTCACTAAGCGTTACATTTCCGGCAAATTCAGCAATTATAGCAAGACCTTTTGGCTTTCTTGCCTCAAAAAGTTCCTCAACACGAGGAAGACCCTGTGTTATGTCGTCTCCGGCTATACCGCCCGTATGGAAGGTACGCATTGTAAGCTGTGTACCAGGTTCGCCTATAGACTGTGCCGCAATTGTTCCAACCGATTCACCTATGCGCACTGTACGTCCGCTTGCCATGTTTGCGCCGTAGCACTTTGCACATATGCCGATTGTTGAACGGCAGGTAAGACCTGTTCTAATAAATACTTTCTTTATGCCGGCTTTTTCTATTTTTTCAGCCATATCCATAGTTATCTGGGTATCAGCCGGAACTATAAGCTCGTTTGTATTAGGATCTCTTACTTCGTTAATCGACCATCTGCCGCGTATTCTGTCCTGAAGTCCTTCTATAACCTCGTTTCCGTCTGTAAAAGCGGAAACCCAAAGCCCCGGAACTTCTTTGCCTTCTGCTGAGCAGCAATCCCATTCACGAATAATAATATCCTGTGAAACATCTACAAGTCGTCTTGTAAGATATCCCGAATCGGCTGTTCTTAAGGCTGTATCGGTAAGACCTTTACGTGCTCCGTGAGCGGAAATGAAATACTCCAGAACCGTAAGACCTTCACGGAAGTTTGACTTGATAGGAAGCTCTATGATGCCTCCCGATGTGTTGGCCATAAGTCCACGCATACCGGCAAGCTGCTTTATCTGCGCGTTTGAACCACGGGCACCTGAGTTTGCCATCATGAATATGTTGTTGTATTTTCCGAGACCCTTAAGAAGCGCGTCTGTAATCTTGTCATTTGCTATGTTCCATGCGTCTATTACCTTATTGTGACGTTCTTCATCGGTCATAAGTCCGCGTCTGAATTTTTTTGTTATAAGGTCAACCTGCGCTTCGGCTTCTGCAAGGAATTCCGGCTTCTTTTCAGGTATAACCATATCGGATACCGAAACCGTAAGAGCTCCCTTTGTGGAATACTTGTATCCGAGAGCTTTTATCTTATCAACTACAGTTGCCGTTGCCGTTGCACCGCACTTATTTATACATTTGTTGATTATCTTTCCTACCGCTTTTTTGTCGCAGAGGAAATCTATCTCATATCTAAACTTATCTTTGTCGTTTGTTCTGTCTATATAGCCGAGATTCTGAGGAATTGCCTCGTTGAATATAATACAGCCAACAGTCGTTTCAACCATCCTTGTTTCTTCTGTTCCGTTAAAAACAAGAGTACGTCTTACGTCAATTATTTCCTGAAGCTTTATCTCAAAATTGTCGTAAGCAAGTATGGCTTCAAGCTCATCTTTATATTTTTTCTTTATTATATCGCCTTTATGGAAAACAACATTTCCGTTTTCGTCGGCAACATCTTCTTCATAATGCTTATTTAAGTCGTCCCTTTTAAGTGTAAGATAATACATGCCGAGTATCATGTCCTGTGAAGGAACAGTAACAGGCGCACCGTCTGACGGCTTAAGAAGGTTGTTTGGTGAAAGCAGAAGGAATCTGCACTCTGCCTGGGCCTCAACGGAAAGCGGAACGTGAATAGCCATCTGGTCACCGTCGAAGTCGGCGTTGTAAGCCGTACAAACAAGCGGATGAAGCCTTATGGCACGTCCTTCAACAAGCACAGGCTCGAAGGCCTGTATGCCAAGTCTGTGAAGCGTCGGGGCACGGTTAAGCATAACCGGATGCTCTTTGATAACGCTTTCAAGTATATCCCAAACCTCCGGCTGAAGTCTTTCAACCATACGCTTTGCGCTCTTTATGTTGTGTGCTATGCCGTCTTCAACAAGCTTTTTCATAACAAAAGGCTTGAAAAGCTCTATTGCCATTTCCTTTGGCACGCCGCACTGATAAATCTTAAGGTCAGGGCCTACAACAATAACCGAACGACCGGAATAATCGACACGTTTGCCCAGAAGGTTCTGGCGGAAACGTCCCTGTTTTCCTTTAAGCATATCTGACAGAGATTTAAGCGGTCTGTTGCCGGGGCCGGTAACAGGTCTTCCGCGGCGGCCGTTATCTATAAGCGCGTCAACAGCCTCCTGAAGCATTCTCTTTTCGTTTCTTACTATAATATCCGGTGCGCCAAGCTCAAGAAGCTTTTTAAGACGGTTGTTTCTGTTTATAACTCGTCTGTAAAGGTCATTAAGGTCAGAGGTTGCAAACCTTCCGCCGTCAAGCTGAACCATAGGACGTATGTCAGGAGGTATTACAGGAATTACATCAAGCACCATCCACTCAGGCTTGTTTCCGCTCTGTTTAAAAGCCTCCACCACCTCAAGTTTCTTGATTATTCTGATGCGCTTCTGGCCTGTCGTTTCCGCAAACTGTTTTTTAAGCTCATCGCTTTCTTTATCTATGTCAATATCCTGAAGAAGCTTTTTGATTGCTTCAGCACCCATCTGAGCTGTAAAATTACTCTCGCCGTATTTGTCGCAGGCATCCCTGTATTCCTTTTCGGTAAGAAGCTGTTTATAGGTAAGCGATGTTTCACCCGGATCTATTACTACATACGATGCGAAATAAAGCACCTTTTCAAGAGCTCTCGGGCTCATTGAAAGTATAAGACCCATTCTGGAAGGAATGCCTTTAAAGTACCATATATGCGATACCGGGCAGGCAAGCTCTATATGTCCCATTCTTTCGCGTCTTACCTTTGCCTTTGTAACCTCAACTCCGCAGCGGTCGCATATTATACCCTTATATCTGATTCTCTTGTATTTTCCGCAGTGACACTCCCAGTCCTTCGTAGGCCCGAAAATTCTCTCGCAAAACAAACCGTCACGCTCAGGCTTTAAGGTTCTGTAGTTAATGGTCTCCGGTTTTTTAACTTCCCCTCTCGACCACTCACGGATCTTTTCGGGAGACGCCAGGCCGATTTTAATAGAATCAAAAACTATTCCCTGTTCTTGAACTGCCATTATTACAGCTCCCCTTTCTTATTTCTCATCGTCGTCATCAAAATCATCGTTTTCATCAAGAAGATCCTCGTCAAGAATGTCGTCGTCTGATTCGTCTTCCTCATTTTCCTGCGAATCTCCGTCCTCTTCAAGGTCGCCGAAAAGTATTTCGTTCAGCTTTGCGTCAGGATTTGCGTCGTTTGCAAAGCTTGGCTTTTTCTTTTTGTAATATTCGTCGTCATCGTCGCTTCCTCTTTCGTAACCGTCAATGTTTACGTTAAGGTCGTCAACGTCGTCAATCGATTCTTTTATCTCAACTTCGGTCTTGTCCGCTCTTAGAACTCTAATGTCAAGCGCAAGCGACTGAAGCTCTTTAAGAAGTACCTTAAATGATTCAGGTATTCCAGGCTCAGGTATGTTTTCACCCTTAACTATCGACTCATAGGTCTTTACACGGCCTACAATATCGTCTGACTTAACAGTAAGAATTTCCTGCAGGGTATAGGCCGCTCCGTATGCCTCAAGCGCCCAAACCTCCATTTCTCCGAATCTCTGTCCGCCAAACTGTGCCTTGCCGCCTAAAGGCTGCTGTGTAACAAGCGAGTACGGGCCTGTTGAGCGGGCATGGATCTTATCGTCAACAAGATGATGGAGTTTAAGATAGTGCATAAAGCCTATTGTTACACGGTTGTCGAAAAGCTCGCCCGTGCGTCCGTCACGAAGCTCAACTTTTCCGTCACGGCTGAGTTTGACACCCTTCCATACATCTCTGTGATCTCTGTTTTCATAAAGCTCGTCATATATATCACCCTGAAGAAGCGGCTTCCATTTCTCGGAAAACTCCTCCCAAGGCGTGTTTACATAGTCGTTTGCCATTTCGAGTGTATCCATGATGTCTACCTCGTTGGCGCCGTCGAATACAGGTGTTGAAACCTTCCAGCCCAAAACGTTTGCAGCAAGGCTTAAATGTGTTTCCAAAACCTGACCGATATTCATACGCGAAGGTATGCCCAGAGGGTTAAGCACTATGTCAAGAGGGCGTCCGTTTGGAAGGAAAGGCATATCCTCAACCGGAAGCACACGGGAAACAACACCCTTGTTTCCGTGACGTCCTGCCATCTTGTCGCCTACGGAAATCTTACGCTTCTGAGCAATATATACTCTTACAAGCTGGTTTACGCCGGGGCCTACATCGTCGCCGTTTTCTCTTGTGTAAATCTTAACGTCAACAATTATACCTGTTGCGCCGTGAGGAACACGAAGAGATGTGTCTCTTACCTCTCTTGCCTTTTCACCGAAAATGGCTCTGAGAAGTCTTTCCTCCGCCGTAAGCTCCGTTTCACCCTTAGGTGTAACCTTGCCCACAAGAATATCGTTAGGACGCACTTCTGCTCCTATGCGAATAATGCCTCTTTCATCAAGGTCACGAAGAGCATCGTCGCCGACATTTGGAATATCTCTTGTTATTTCTTCAGGGCCAAGCTTTGTATCTCTTGCTTCCGCTTCATACTCGTCTATATGAACCGATGTGTAGACATCCTCCTGAACAAGTCTTTCGCTAAGCAAAACAGCATCCTCATAGTTGTAGCCTTCCCATGTCATAAAGCCTATAAGAGGGTTTTTTCCGAGGGCAAGCTCGCCGTTTGATGTGGAAGCGCCGTCAGCGATAATCTGTCCGGCCTTTATTTCTGCACCGTTATCAACGATAGGTCTCTGGTTAAGGCATGTTGATTGGTTGCTTCTCTGATATTTTATAAGTTTATAGGTATCTCTTCCTGTTTTTGTTTTGATGTCTATCTGGTTTGCGGTTACCTTTTCAACTACGCCGTCATTTTTTGCAACAACGCATATTCCGGAATCCTTTGCGGTTTTGTACTCCATTCCGGTGCCTACGATAGGTGCTTCGGTTACGAGAAGAGGCACAGCCTGACGCTGCATGTTGGAACCCATAAGAGCACGGTTGGCGTCATCGTTTTCAAGAAACGGAATAAGCGCCGTGGCAACGGAAACCATCTGCCGAGGAGATACGTCCATAAGATCGATTTCTTTTCTGTCTACCTCTATAATATCATCTTTATGACGTCCGGTAATCTTTGTATGGATGAAATATCCGTTTTCATCAAGCGGCTCGTTACCCTGGGCAACGTTGTAGTTTTCCTCTTCGTCTGCCGTCATGTATATATAATCATCCATAACGCGAGGCTGAGAACCCGTTTTATCTATTGTTCTGTACGGCGCTTCAATAAAACCGTACTCGTTTATTCTTGCAAAACATGCAAGAGAATTTATAAGGCCGATGTTAGGGCCTTCGGGAGTTTCTATAGGGCACATTCTGCCGTAATGGGAAGAATGTACGTCACGAACCTCAAATCCCGCTCTTTCTCTTGAAAGACCGCCCGGGCCGAGAGCCGAAAGACGTCTTTTATGTGTAAGTTCAGAAAGAGGATTGTTCTGATCCATAAACTGCGAAAGCTGCGAGCTTCCGAAGAATTCCTTGATCGAAGCCGTTACCGGACGCACGTTTATAAGCGCCTGAGGAGTAACGACATCCATATCCTGAATTGTCATTCTCTCACGAACAACTCTTTCCATTCTTGAAAGTCCGATACGGAACTGATTTTGAAGCAGTTCTCCCACGGAACGGATACGTCTGTTGCCAAGATGGTCTATGTCGTCCACGTTTCCGAAATCGGAATCAAGGTGCATAATATAGTTTATTGAGGCCATAATATCCTCAAAGGTTATGTGCTTAGGCACAAGGTCGTGCTTTCTTGTCTTAATCGCCTGGGCGATTTCATCCTTTGTGGAGAACTCCTCAAGTATTTTCTTAAGCTCTGGATAATATACCTTTTCTTTTATTCCAAGGTCTTTTCCGGTAAGGTCATACTCGCCGATAAAACCGTTTATGTCTACGGCAAGGTTTGAAAGGATCTTTTTCTTTCTTCTGTCTTCCTTATCCTCGGTATAAACATATACGTATCCTATGCCGCTGTTTTGAATATTGTCGCAAAGCTCCATGCTGAGTCTTGTTCCTTCTTCTGCAAGAACTTCGCCTGTTGTAGGATCTACAACGTTTTCGGCAAGCATTGCGTTTTTAATACGGTTTCTGAAAGCAAGCTTTTTATTGAACTTATAACGTCCAACCTTTGCAAGGTCATATCTTTTCGGATCAAAGAACATTCCCCTTAAAAGGCTTTCAGAGCTTTCAACCGTAGGCGGCTCACCCGGACGAAGTTTCTTGTATATTTCAATAAGTCCTTCTTCGTAGGACTTGCTTACGTCTTTTTCTATTGTGGCGGTAATCTTAGGCTCGTCGCCGAAAAGCTCAAGAATTTCGCTGTCTGTACCTATTCCGAGAGCTCTTATCAAAACCGTAACCGGAACTTTTCTTGTACGGTCTACACGCACATAAAACACGTCGTTTGAATCCGTTTCATATTCAAGCCATGCGCCCCTGTTCGGTATGACCGTTGACGAAAGAAGTTTCTTTCCCACCTTGTCAAAATCAGAAGCGTAATAAATTCCAGGCGAACGCACAAGCTGGCTTACTATAACACGCTCAGCACCGTTTATTATAAACGTTCCTGTATCGGTCATAAGAGGAAAGTCGCCCATGAAGAGTTCCTGTTCCTTTATTTCGTCAAGTTCCTTGTTGTTAAGTCTTGCCTTTATCTTAAGAGGTGCCGCATATGTGGCGTCTCTTTCCTTACATTCCTCTATGGAATATTTAGGTTCATCGTCCAAAGAAAAATCCGTAAACTCAAGCACAAGGTTTCCGCTGAAATCGGTTATAGGCGAAATGTCCTCAAACGCCTCCTGAAGACCTTCCTCCAGGAACCATTTGTAGCTGTCCTTCTGAACCTCAATCAGGTTAGGCATTTCCAGCACTTCTTTTATCGTAGAGTAGCTTTTTCTTACGCTGTCGCCCAGCTTGACAGAATGGATTCTGTTTTTCTTCATGGCTTCTTCACTCCTTGAATTATTTAGAAAAAAACGAATAGATATTTACCCATATAAACAAAGCGAGACCTTTGCGGCGGCCGCCTTTGATCAGCGGAGCCACAAAAGTCGCTCTTTTAAGGTCATTTAATAAAATTTCAAGAAAAGTTCGTAGATTTTATACAAAATCAATGTGATTTTTCACCGCATTTTCTGTAATATTTTTGCTAATTTTTGACAATAAACAAAAAAATGTTGAATTGTGCTGTATGATATGCTATAATAAACGGGTAGAAAAAGGGCATAGTTACCCCTCTTTCTTAGCTTATCGCTCATTATCATATCATCATTATATCGGCCTGTCAAGGCTTTTTTTGTGTTTACAGGCATATTTTCCATACGGAGGCAAAAAAATGTTAAGCGAAGAACAGAAAAAGAAAATCTATGAAACAGGGTTTAACTTTGAAGGCAAATTTGGCGGCTGTGCACAGTGCACTCTTGGCTCCATTAAAGAAAACTTCGGTACAATAACCGACGACGTTTTTAAATCAGCCACTGCTCTTGCCGGCGGAGCTGCCGCAAGCGGTCACTGCTGTGGTGCTTTTACAGGCGGAATACTTGCAATAAGCTCCTTTTTGGGCAGGGATTTTGCAAACTTCGGCACTCCCGAGGGGCTTGACAATAAAAACAAAGCCACAATGCTTTCAAGAAAGCTTCTTGCAAAGTTTGAAGAAGAATACGGCTCCTGCAACTGCTGTGACATAAACAAAAAACTTTATGGTCAGGTTTTCCGTATGTACATACCTGAAGAAAAACAGGCGTTTCTTGAAGCCGGCGGGCACGGGCCTAACGGCTGCACAAAAGTAGTCGGAAAAGCTGCCGTATGGGTTGCCGAAATACTCGACGAAGAAGGACTTCTTAAATAAAAGACAAAATTTTACCGCTGTGAAAAGCAAAAATCACAGCGGTATTTTTATATGTTTATTGAAAGCAGATATTCGTTTATAGGCAAAAGCGCCTCAAGCTTTTCAAGGCAAATATCAAATATTTTCCTTTCATATACCTCCGGCCCTATAGCAACGTTGTATTCAAGCGCCAGATTTTTTCTCTGATACCATTTGGCAATCGGCTGCGGATAGTCGGACATCTTCTTTTTATACATATCTCCCTCAAGCACAAAGCCACCGGTTTCATACTGTCTTGCAAGTCTTTCAAATTCGGGCAGATTGGCATCTATCTTTTTTCTGAAAGCACGCATATATTCCGGTATTGTTTCATATATTCCCATTCCTACGCAGTAATAGTCCGGCCCTATCTCAAAAAACAGCACCGGCTTGTCCTGCCATTTCCCGGCATCGCCCTTGAAAACCACCCATTTGTGATCCCTGTAAGGCTCTTTGTTTTTTGAAAAGCGTATATCCCTGTTTATACGTGATACAGAATAATAAAACTGCGTTCCCGTTTTTTTTGAAAGCTCGCTGTTAAGCTCATAAGAGAAGCTGTCAAGAGGGTTCTTAAGCAAAGCATTATATCTCTCTTTGTTTTTGTTAAACCATTCTCTGTTGTTGTTGAACCTCAGTTCCCATAGAAAATCGGTCATTTCCTTTGGAAAGCCTTCAAAGCTCTCTGTTTTCCCCATATCTTATATAGCCTCGTTTATAAGCTCAAAATGTTTTTCAAGCAGCTCCTGTGCAAGCTCGGAATCCTTGTTCACGATAGCTTCGTATATCTTTTTATGATAATTCAGTATTTCATTTGCCGTATTATGCTGGGCAAGTATTTTGCTGCGGTTGAATTTTACTGTTCGTTCAAGTATAAATCCTATATACTCATATACCTTTTTAAGCACAACATTGCCTGACATCTCAAAAAGCAGCCCGTGAAATTTCACGTCAAGGCGTACTCCTATATCGGCGTCGTCAACATTTTTTTCCATTTCAATAACTGTTTCCTGAAGTTTTTCAAGAAGCTCGGCGTTCTCGTCCACATGCTTTACCACAAGCCTGATATTACAGCTTTCAAGCAGCATACGGAATTCAAGAAAGTCATCCTCAACTCCTACGTCTTTTAGCAAAAGCGGAAGTACAAGAGAAATAAACGGCAGCACGTTCAGGTCGGAAACAAACGAGCCTTCACCGGGACGTATGTCTACTATTCCCATTATTTCCATTACGCTTAACGCCTCACGCAGCGACGCACGGCTTACGTCCAGCATTTCGGCAAGCGTTCTTTCCGGCGGAAGCTTATCTCCGCTTTTCAGGCTTCCTTCCCTTATAAGATACACTATCTGTTCAACTATATTTTTATATATTTTCTTAGTTTGAATCGACTTTATCTCCATTTTACTCCCCCATTGCATTAGTCGTTTGTCTTTACTTTATTATAAAGCACATGAAAAAAATGTCAACGACTTAACTGTCTTGTTTTTAACAAAAAACCGTTTTTATTTTAAAAAAGCAAGCATATATCGGCCTTCAAGGCGTAAATATAAGAGCAGTAACTTTTTTAAGGAGGCAAAATAATGTATTTAAGAGGAACACAGGCTGAAAAAAATCATATTTTCACTACAGCTGAAAAAATATGCGCAGCTGTACAAAATATATTCCGGTATGAAAAATGCAAAATCATTTCGGTTATACTCACAAGTGACGACAAAGAAAAAATCGCAATAAAAATTGCTGAAAATAACAGCAATGAGGCAAAAGCTTTCTCTGACAGCCAGGCTGCGCTTATTTTCGGCCTAATGCCGTTTAACGAACAAAATCAAATGTTTCCGACTGATTTTTATTGTGGAATAGCCGCCGGAGCAGCAGTTTATATCGCATACGCACAACAGCTTTCGGCCACAATATCCGCCGCAGGTTCTGATGCCGTTTTAAAAGCCGGACTTTTACCCGATGAAATCAAAAATATTACCGTAGTATGCATAGGCTGAAACAGTAATTATAAAACAAGCAATAAAATACTTACCATTTTTACCTTAAACTTTCAGCATATATGTTTTTATATGAGCAATAATAACCTTGCAACACAAAATTCAACGCAAAAGGAGGATGACAAAAATGTCAAACAACAATTCAGGCTCAAACAAAACAAACGTACCTGAGGCAAGAGAAGCTCTTGATAGGTTCAAGTATGAAGTAGCAAACGAGATAGGTGTTCCATTAAAGCAGGGCTATAACGGAGACCTTACTTCCGCTCAGAACGGCTATGTAGGCGGCTACATGGTCAAAAAAATGATCGAAGAGCAGGAAAGAAAAATGGCCGGAAAGTCAGAAAGCTCCTCAAGATAACTTAGAGCATTCGCATTCTGAGTAAAAAAGCATGGCATGAAAAGGATTTTATCTTTTTCATGCCATGTTTACTGTTTTTCAGGCTTTAGCCTTTTTATTCGCAATAAGCTGTGCCGCAAAAATAACCGCCAGAAGTACCGCGCCTATTATATCCGTTATATGTTCAGGATCGATAAGCATAATTCCAATAAAAATACATAATATTCTGGTAGGCATTTTAAGCCTTCTGAGCATATAGCCCTCTATTCCGGCTGAAATTGCCACCATTCCCAAAAACGAAGTGATGATTATTGCAATTACATTCAGCACTGTAGTATCGATAAAAAGCATTGCCGGGTTAAGAGCAAACATATATGGTATAATAAACGCCGCTATCGCAAGGCGCGATGCATTTAAGCCTGTTTTCATAGGATCGGCCTTTGCTATGGCGCTTCCCGCATAAGCCGCCAGAGCAACGGGAGGTGTTATGTCCGCCACTATTCCGAAATAAAAAACAAACATGTTTGCCGCTATTGCGTTAAGATGCATTCCAGTTATAAGTATAGGTGCACAGGTAGTGGCCATAATAACATAGTTTGCCGTAGTCGGAACGCCCATGCCGAGTATTATGCAGGCTACCATTGTAAGGAAAAGCGCAACCATAAGCTTTCCGCCTGCAATGGCTACTATAGTCGATATAAGTACCTGCCCAAGACCTGTAACTGTAACAACGCCGGCTATTATTCCCGCAACACCGCAGGCAATGGCAACAGACAGGGTGTTTTTTCCGCCGTTTTCAAGAGCGTTTACAAATTTTTCGCCGTTCATTCTGTTATCTTTGTTTATATAGCTTACGGCTATGGCAACTATAGTTGAAAAAATTGCCGAACGTGACATTGTAAATCCCTTTACAATCATGACAACAAGCACTATAAGCGGAAGAAGCAGATATCCCTTAGAAACAAGAAGCTTGCCAAGCTTTGGAAGCTCTTCTTTTTTAAGACCTTTAAGACCGAGCTTTTTCGCCTCGAAGTGCACCATAAGGAATATTCCGGTAAAATACAAAAATGCCGGCAAAATAGCCTTTACGGCTATCGTCGCGTATGGCACGCCCACCATTTCTGCAAGCAGAAATGCCGCTGCGCCCATAATAGGCGGCATTATCTGTCCGCCGGTAGACGAAGCAGCTTCGACAGCTCCCGCAAATTCAGGAGCATAGCCTGTCTTTTTCATAAGCGGTATCGTTACCGAACCTGTTGTAACCGTGTTTCCAACTGAACTTCCAGAAACCATTCCGCAAAGTGCACTTGATATAACCGCAACCTTTGCCGGGCCGCCGGATGAAGCTCCGGCTACTGAGTTTGCACACTGTATAAAGAAATCAGAAATTCCGGTTGCCTCCAAAAACGCTCCAAACAGTATAAACAATGCGATAAACGTGGAGCACACACCTATTGGAGTACCGAGAACACCGGTAGTTGTATAAAACAGATTATATACAACAGCCTTGAGCGTCATTCCCCTTGAAAAGGCATATACGACAAAACACGTAGCCACTATTAATATCGGAAGTCCGACTACACGCCTGCAAGCTTCGGCAAGAATTATTATACCTATTATTCCGATTATTATTTCGCCCTGCGATATTCTTGTGGCATGCTTTACTATAGTAGTAAAATTGAACACGAAGTAAAAATAGCTTCCGGCTCCCATAAGGCCTATTACCGCATCATACCATGGTATATAGTTTTTCTTATGCTCGCCTTTTCTTACAGGATATATTATAAACACCAAAAGTATTACTATGCCCAAAAACATGCAGCGTCTTATTCTTTCGTCCCATATCGAAAACATATTCATCCATATAAGGAAAAGCGAAAACGCAGCAAGAAGATAGCGTACAATTTTTTTAGGCACGCCGTCGTAATTACGGATATTTGACTCACGGTCAAACTTTTTCATTATTGCCGCAACAGCATCGGCCGATTCAGAAGAAGTATCGTTTGCCGGCGGAACATGAAATTCGTCATGCAGTTTATCTTTCAACAAAATATATCATCCTTTTTTTCAGTTTGTTTTACTTTACAGCACGGAAAATAATGCCCACAGGGTGAAATCCATACGAAAATCTTACAAGCGCACCTCTGCCGCATAAACCGCGCAAGCTTATTTCTTTGCCGTTTATTGTAAGCGTATGATCCGATACTTTTCCTACGCAGTATACGAGATCGTCCATTTCTTTGTTAAACCCGCTTATTATCATCGACCCGTCATCGCCATAGGAAAGAGTTTGTCCGTCTTCAAGGCCGGTCTGTACTCCGGCACCGAAATCATAATATTTTGTTTTTACAACAAAAATTTTTTTGTCCCTTATTTCATAATAATCGATTACAGGACTTTTATTTACCGAATGGACAAAACCAACGGAAAAACCGCCGCCCTCATTTAAAGGAAAGCATGCGTATATTTTACCATTTTCACTGTTTGAAAGCATAAGGCAATAGCCAAAGCCATTTGAAAACAAAACAGCAGCCGCAGCCAACACTGTTATTATAGCTGCGGCAACCTTTTTGAATATTGTTTTTTTCTTCAATTTATTTTACGATGCCTTTTTCCTTATAATACTTTTGTGCACCTGGATGAATAGGAACATCAATTCCCTTTAACGCATTGTCAAGGGAAAGTTCCTCAAACTTTGCATGTCCTGATACAAGCTCCTGCTTATTTTCAAATAAAACCTTTGTAAGCTCATAAACCGCGTCTTCTGAAAGTTTGTTTGAAGCAATAAGCGTTGCACGTACAGAAACCGTATCAACATCTGTGTCTACACCCTTATACGTTCCGCTTTTTATAGTCGTCTTTGTGTAAAACGGATACTTTGCTATAAGTTTGTCGGCATGTTCACTGTCTATGGACACTATATTTATCGCCTTTGTGGTTGAAAGGTCGGTAACAGCCGTTGTAGGTGCTCCTGCAACAACAAACGCAGCGTCGATCTTTCCGTCTTTTATCGAATCGGCGGAATCTCCAAAGCTTGCGTTTACTACCTTTATGTCGTCAAAAGTAAGACCGTATGCCTCAAGTATCTGGCGCGCGTTGAACTCAACTCCGCTTCCCGCATCTCCAACCGATACAGTTTTTCCCTTGAGATCAGCAACAGACTTAATGTCGCCCGTAGCTATTATCTGGCATGTTTCGTCATAAAGGCCCGCAACCGCCGAGAAACCTGAATATGCGCCTTCGTCCTTAAACAAATCCGTACCTTTGTTGGCATAATACATAACGTCGTTTTGAACAGTTGCAAGATCGGCTTCTCCGTCTTCCACCATCTGTATATTGGCCTTTGAAGCGCCTGTTGATGTAACCGTAAGGTTAGAAAGCTTAAGCTTAGGATTGAGTACCGTAGCCATAACTCCGCCTATGGCATAATATGTACCAGTAGTACCGCCTGTGCCTATTGTAACCTTTTTTGCCCCCGAAGAAGATTGCTGCTGTGCCGTCTGCGTTGCCGCCGAGCCAGAGGCCTGCGTCTTGGTTGATGAAGCCGTACCCGAACCGCACCCTGTTGCAAGCATCATAGCAGCGACAGCCAATGAAATAAATGCCGCTAATTTTCTTTTCATAAAATAATCCTCCTGATCCTTTTTTATATTCTCCCACGTAACATATATTTAAATATTATATATTGCCTGTTGAAAAATAGCAACAAAAAATACATTCTGTGAACATAAATGTTGTTATCATTGCCATATATGATTATTAACGCCGATACAGGCTTTTTACGTTTTTTATATTGCAAATAAAAGTCCTCTGACCGGTATAAGACAGAGGACTTTCGTTAAAGACATTGCATTTGAGCGTATTTTTCAAGCTTTTTTGCACCGTGCTACTGTCGGTTTCCGTTTTTAGCCTTATCAAGGCTTTTTTGAACGGCTTGCATAATCATTTTGTTTGTCTGCGGATAATCGCCGCTGTATGAAAAATCCACACCCTGGTTTTTTACTATTTCTTTTGCAAGCTCCTTTGTCGAGCTTTCAAAAAGCGGGTAAAATACAGGCACATTTTCTGATTTTTCATTCATTTTCACCGATTTTATTTTGTTTTTTGATACTTTTACCTCTACCGACATCTTGCCGTTTTCAAGCACAATATCCGAAGCGTATGTACCCGGCAGGTATGCCTGGTTCTTTTTCCCCCTGCCTCCAAGTGCCGTATGAAGCAGTGTTAAAATCAGTGCGATGCCTATACATAATAAAACAGCGGCCTTAATTAATTCTTTTGATTTCAGCACCAAAAATCTGTTTGCTCCCATTTTTTCGTCCCCCCAAAGCTTTATACTATTATATTATTTTTCAAAGTGCGTTTTATGCTTTTTAAAAATATAAACATTGAATAAATTTGTCCGAAAGCTTATCATATTGTTATAAAAAACTATAAGGAATGGTGCGCATGGCTTTACGATTTATACTCGGCCGCAGCGGAAGCGGAAAAACCTCCTTTTGCTTAAACGAGATAGCCGAAAAACAACAATCATCTGAAAACGAGCTTATATATATCGTGCCTGAACAGTTTTCGCTTCAGGCAGAAAAAAGCATATTGCGTTTTTCATCTCAAAAGGCAATGCTTAACGCACAGGTGCTTAGCTTTAACCGCCTTGCCTACAACGTTTTCAAAAAGACCGGCGTTTCAAAAACCGAGCTTTTGGACGACATGGGCAAATCCCTTGTTGTGGCAAAAATAATAAATAACAGACGTTCAGAATTTAAGTATTTTTCATCCGGCTGCGATAAAACCGGTTTTGCCGACCAGCTGAAACTTACTCTGACAGAGCTGTTTAAGTATAGTATTTCGCCTGACGATATTGAAAAATGCGCCTCTCAAAGCGACACTGTCTTGCAAAACAAGCTTTTTGATACGGCAATGATATATAATGATTATATGGCATTTCTTGAAAGCGGTTATATTTCGGCTGACGATACTCTTGATATGCTGTATAAAAAGATAGACGGCTGCTCTTTTCTGCAGGGCTGTGAAGTATGGATAGACGGTTTTTCAGGCTTTACTCCTCAGGAGCTTCGTATTATACAAAAGCTTATTGAAATATGCAAAAATGTTTCAGTTGCTCTTACAATGAGCAAAAGCGCCTATGAAAACGAGCTTTCCATGCCGTCACTTTTTTATGAGCCTAAGGAAACCCTTAAAAGCATACGTAAATCAGCCAGTGTTTCGGGCTTAAAGGAGCTTCCGCCCGTGATACTTGAAAAGCCTGTGCGTTTTAAGGCAAAATCCCTTTTGTATCTTGAGGAAGGCCTTACAAAATTTGTTCCCCAAGCGCATGAAAACTGTTCAGCCGTTCATCTTTACCGCGCTTCAAGCAGATTCGATGAAGCTACAAACGTCGCCTGCCATATTTTGGATACTGTAAAAAACAAAAGCATCCGCTTTGCCGACATAGCTGTTCTTACAGGCGATATTAGTTCTTATGCCGACACTCTTCGTGCAATTTTCGCCGAATGCGGAATACCTTTTTTCATGGATAACAAGCGTGAGCTTTTAAGTATGCCTTTTGTGGTTTTTATGACATCCCTTTTGGACGCGGCAATAAATTCAATGAACTATGAAAGCGTATTTACCCTTTTAAAAACCGGTCTTTTCCCTATGCAAAGAAACGACGTAGAGCTTATGGAAAATTATGTGCTTGCACATGGTATACGCGGCTCAATGTGGCGAAAGGAATGGAAATACAAAGATCTTGCTGAAAATGCGGCGTTGTTTGAAAAACTCAATTCGCTTCGTTCGGATATAATAAGCAGGCTTGATTTTTGCCATAAATTTTCATCCAAAAACAAGTTCTCCGTAAAAAGCATATGCACGGAACTTTATACCACAATAACAAAACTCGACATTGCCGCAACGATTGATACGCTCTGTGATGATTTTGAGAAAAACTCCGACATGGCCAAAGCTTATGAAACACGCCAGTGCTACAATATGGTAATGGATATATTTGATACCATGTGCACAGTGGCAGGTGAAGACGAGGTTAATTTGGGCGAGTTTAAAAACCTGTTTGAAAGTGCCGTAAATTCAGGAAAAATCGGCATAATCCCTCCCGGAATAGATAACGTAACCATAGGCGACATAGACAGAACAAGGCTTCCTGAAATAAAACTTTTGTTTGTAATAGGCGCAAACGAGGGAATACTTCCGCCTGCGGTCGATGATTCCGGTCTTTTTACCGAAACCGAGCGTCTGCTTATGCAAAAAAGCGGCATGACGCTTGCCCCCGACAGCAAGCGCAAGGCTTTTCAGGCAAGATTCAATATATACAGCGCTCTCACAAAAGCCGAAAACGGGCTTTACATAAGCTGGGTGCAAAGCGACCTTACAGGAAAGGCGCTCCAGATGTCGCCTGTAATTGCCACAATAAAAAATATATTTCCAAAAATAACGGTTTTAAAAAGTGACGACGTCCAGTCCAAACTCCTTATACTTTCATCGGCTCAATGTACATTCCACAGGCTTGGCGAAGCACTGTCACAAGGCGGGTTGTCCTTTTACAAAGGCGTCCTTGAATGCTTTGAAAATGACGAAACCTGGCAAAGGCGCACCCTTGCCCTTATTGAAGGGGCATGTGAAAAAGAAACTTCAAACCTTTCCGACGGAATAACCAGAAAACTTTACAGCGGAAATATTTATTCAAGCGTATCGCGTCTTGAACGATTTGCCTCCTGTCCGTACCTGTATTTTATGACCTATACCATAGGCGCAAAGGAACGTCCTCTTTTTGAGCTTGGAACCCCTGATCTTGGAAAACTTTTTCATGCGGTAATAGAAGATTTTACATCAAGCGTAGAAAAATCCGGCATCAGCTGGAGCGATCTTGACGAAGCGCATACTGTGTCAATGGCAAGGGAGGCTGTAAGCCGCCAGATAGTTAACATGGAAAACGACGTTTATTTTTCCTCCTCTGCAATGAAATATCTTATAAAGCGTGTAGAACAGGTTTCACTGCGCGCCGTTTCAGTGCTTACCGAGCACATAAAAAGCGGAATGTTTAAGCCATACGCTTTTGAGCTGAGCTTTGGCAGCGGAAGTCTGTCGCCAATAGTGCTTGATATAGGAAACGGGCGCAAAATATATCTTACAGGCCGAATAGACCGCGTTGACATTATGGAAAGCGATTCAAGCATATATGTAAAGATAATCGACTATAAATCCGGAAACAAGGATTTCAGCCTTCAGGATATATATTACGGGCTTCAGCTTCAGCTTATGCTCTATATCGACGCGCTTGTAAAAGGCGGTCTGTTTAAAGACAAAAATGTGCTTCCCGCAGGAGCTTTTTATTTCAGAATAAAAAACCCTGTAATAAAAGGCACTTCAACCCTTGACCTTACAGACGATGACATAAAAACGCTCATAACCCGCGACCTTAAAATGAGCGGCCTTGTGCTTAACGACGAACGCGTTATAAAAGGCATTGACAACCGCTTCGACAAAACTTCGGACATTATTCCGTTTTCCTATACAAAAGACGGACTTCCGTCCGCTTCGTCCTATACTGCCGATGAAAAAACCTTTGGTCTTATAATGGACTATTGTGTCAAAAAAGCATCGTTGCTTGGAAAGGATATTACCGACGGCACAATCAGACCGAAGCCTGTGTCAACCTCACAGTATCTTCCGTGCAGTTTTTGCCCATACTCAAGCGTTTGCGGCTTTGATGCTGCGGAAAAGCATGTCAGCCTTAAAAAATTAAGCCGTGACGAAGCCCTTAATAACATTAGAGCCGACGACAAAAAAGAATAAAAAAAATTACTGTGCCGTTTGTTTCACGACACAGTAATTTATTCTTTTATACTTTTTAAAAACTCAAGTGAGTTTTCAGGCATTACCATATTTTCGTATATCATTGCTTCAAGACATTTTTCCATCTGCTTAAGCACATCATGTGAAACACGAAACGAAAACATTCTTTTTCCGTCGTTTTCAAGTATGTAGTCAAAAGCCATCAGCGTGCCGTTTGCCAACCGTTCTCCGCCATAGCGCTCTCCGCAGTCTTTACACAGTATGCCGCCTTTGGAGGCATTGAAGATACTGTAATCAGACGTTTCGGCTGCGCACATGGCACAAAGCGTCTGTGCAAAATAACCGTTAATATTCAGAAACTTTGTTTCAAACACGATTGCCGCAAGGCGCGCGTCATAATCCGTCTTTGAAATAACCGCAAGCGTAGTCAAAAGCAGCTTTAAAAGCTCGTCGCCGCTTTCACTTGGCCCCTCAGGAATGTTTTTTTCAATTAGCTCCATAATAAAGCAGGCATAGGCAAGTTTTGTTATGTCTGTGCGTACTTCGTAAAAGCTTTCGATTACTTCTGCCGATACGGCGTTGTAATAATTTTTATTTTTATACGCTGAAAACGAACTGTAGCAGAAAAGCTGGCTTGGCGCCGAAAACCGGCTTTTGGCGCTTTTGGCGCCTTTGGCAAATATTGTAACCTTTCCTATATCCTTTGCAAAAACGGTCAGTCTTTTGCCGGTTTCGCCCTCATCTGCTTCTTTTAATATTATTGCGTCAAATTTTTCAAGCGGCATTTTAGTCACATCAAATCTTTTTCATATCATATCCAAAATTTTTAAGCATTATATCGCTGTCACGCCAATCTTTTTTAACCTTAACCCAAAGCTGCAGGTTTACGGCAGAGCCGAGAAGCGCCGAAATATCTTCCCTTGAAAGAGTTCCTATGTTTTTAAGCATCGCTCCGCCCTTTCCTATTATTATGCCCTTATGTGAGTCTTTTTCAGCAAAAATCGTAGCCTCTATGTCAACCAGATCTTTGTCGTCTCTCTTTTTCATGCTTGTTATTTCCACGGCTATTCCGTGCGGTATTTCGTCCCTCAAAAGCTTGAGGGCTTTTTCCCTTATTATTTCAGACGCAATCTGTCTTTCCGGCTGGTCTGTAACCATATCCTCCGGAAAATACTGCGGCCCCTGAGGGATATATTTTTTAAGCGTTTTCAAAAGCTCGTCCAGGTTTTTGCCCGTAACGGCCGATATAAAAACTATCTCTTTAAAGTCAAACACTGTGCTGTACGCTTTTGCCGTTTCAAGCTGTTTTTTTTCATCGGCTGTGTCTGTTTTGTTTATAACAAGTATTACCGGCGTTTTTACTTTTCTAAGCATTGCCATTACGTTTTCGTCGGACGGATGAACCCTGCCCTGCGGCTCTGTAAGCATAAGCACAGCGTCCACTTCTGAAAAAGTTGTTTCCGCCGCCTTAAGCATGTAGCTGTCAAGCTTATAATGCGGCTTATGTATTCCCGGAGTGTCGATGAAAATCATCTGAAAATCATCTTTTGTAAGTATGGCCTGTATCTTGTTTCTTGTGGTTTGCGGTTTAGGCGATATTATGGCGATTTTCTCGCCTATAAGCGCATTCATAAGTGTTGATTTGCCAACATTCGGCCTTCCTACTATAGATACAAAACCGGAATAAAATTTACTGTTCAATTATGTTCTCCTCTCAACTTGCGTTTGTTATTTCATCAAGCTTTTTTCTTATGCTTTTCATATCTTCCCATGCCGGCTTTTTCTTGCTTTCATCCCTCAAAAGCGCCGCCGGATGATAGGTAGCTAATATGCTTATGCCTTTTTTCTCGCTCCAAACACCTCGCTGCTGTGTTATCTTAAAGTCCCTGTCTATAACCGCTTTTGCTGCCGTGCTTCCAAGACACACTATTATTTTCGGCCGTACAAGCAAAAACTGGTATCGAAGATAATTCATGCAGTTTGCCACCTCGTCCTCAAGCGGAACGCGGTTTTTCGGCGGCCTGCATTTTACAACATTGCATATGTAGTAATGGCTTTCGTCTATTCCTGCCGCAAGCAGCATTTTTGAAAGAAGCTGGCCTGCAAGCCCCACAAACGGCACACCGGTCATATCCTCCTGCTCACCCGGGCCTTCGCCTATAAACATTATTTCGGCAGTTTTGCTGCCCTTTCCGATAACTACGTTTGTGCGTTTTTCACATAGCCGGCACTTTTTACACTGGCCGCATTTTTCGTTAAATTCTTCCCATGTTATCATGCAGCCACCTCATAAAGTAAACGCGTGCGGCAAAAGCTCAGACACACTTATTTCAACAGGCCCGTCTTTTCCGTACATTACAACCGTGCCTCTTGGCATAAACTCGCTCATTACCTGGCGGCATATTCCGCACGGATACGTTGTATCGTTTGAAGATGAAACTATGGCAAGCTTTATAAAATCTTTTTTTCCCTCGGATATAGCTTTGAATATGGCAACTCTTTCAGCACATACCGTAGCTGAATATGAGCTGTTTTCTATATTGCATCCGCCGAAAACTTCTCCGTCTGCACAAAGAAGCGCAGCCCCCACTTTAAACCCGGAATATGGAGCATACGCCTTTTCCGTTTCCTTTTTGGCCATGCGCAAAAGTTCTTTGTTGTCCATTTTTTTCATCCCCTTGTTATTCCAAGGCGCTCAAGTATTTTTTCCTGTTTTTCAAACATTATTTTTTCTTCAGGCTCAGTCATGTGGTCATATCCGCAAAGATGCAGCATACTGTGCGCCGTTAAAAACGCAAGTTCCCTTTCAACGCTGTGCCCGTATTCGGCAGCCTGTTCTTTGGCGCGTTCCATTGATATTATAATATCGCCGAGAATCACTTCGCCTTTTTCGTTTTTCTCCGCTTTTTCGCCCTCTTCAAACGTCAGCTGAGGAAAGCTGAGCACATCAGTCGGCCGGTCTATGTGGCGGAACTGTTTATTTATTGCGTGTATCTCGTTATTGTCAACTATTGAAAGACTTACCTCGAAATTTTCATCAAAGCCTTCGCTTTTAAGGCTTTCCTTTACCACTGCCTCAAATAACCCTTCATACTGCGAACAGTCGCAGTCAGTACGGTTATCCGTCAAAAGTGTCATTTCAGTTCTTCCTTTCTGGTTTTAAGCGCTTCCGCCTGTCGGGTTGCGTTTATCTCGTCCTGTTTTGGATAGGATACCCTGTGATGATACATTCCTCCAAACATTTTCATAAACGAATTCTTTATCGTTTCTATTTCTCTAAGGTCAAGACGGCAGTCGTTGAGCTGTCCGTCATCAAGCTTGTCCTTTACAAGCACGTCCACAAGATTTCTGACTTCATGCGGATCGCTTCCCTTTGAAACGCTGCTTCTTACCGCAGCCTCTACCGTATCGGCAAGCATTACTATCGCCGCTTCCTTGCTCTGCGGGATAGGCCCCGGATAACGGAAATCTCTTTCATATACAGGCTCTCCCGTTTTTTCCTTCTCTTTGGCGCATTTCATATAAAAATACTTGACGAGCGTTGTTCCGTGGTGTTGTTCGATAATGTCCGTTATGGCCTTCGGAAGCCCGTTTTCTTCGGCAAGTTTTTTTCCGTTTTCAACATGCGCCATAATCATCTGAGCGCTTATGTACGGGTCAAGATTGTCATGTATATTTGTGCTGTACTGGTTTTCGCTGAAGCACTGCGGGTTTTCAAGCTTGCCTATATCGTGGAAAAAGGCGCCAACTTTTGCGAGCGTTTCATTTGCATATATGTCATAAGCCGCCGTTTCGGCAAGATTTGCCACAATCAGACAGTGGTGATATGTTCCCGGTGTTTCTATCATAAGTCTGCGCATAAGCTCGTTATTCGGATTTGCAAGTTCCGAAAGCGTAAATTTCGTATTGATTCCAAATACGCCTTCCCAGAGCGGCAGACTTCCTATTACCATTATTACGGCTATAATGCCTTCAACTCCGGCATAAAGGCTCTGTATCATCGCTTCCGGCGTATAGCCTACCGAAAACAGGTTTATTCCGGCATATGTGAACATGTTTATAAGTCCAACGCCTACGGCTACCATAAGAATCATGCTTCTGCGCTTTGTATACTGTACAAGTATTGACGAAAAAGTTCCTGTAAGCAGAAAATACATCAGAAAATATATATCGCCGTTAAATATGAACGCGGCAATTATACATACAAACATATTTACAACTACCGCTATTTTAGGCTTGATAAGTATCGACACAAGCATGGCGAATACCGAAAGAGGTATCATAGAATAGCTGTTGAGCCGCTTTGTTGCAAATACTATCGCAAGCGCCAAAAGATAAAGGAAAAACATCACCGTCGTGGCGTTTCCTTTTTCTATTATCTTTTTTTGAAGCGAACCGATATACATGTAAAGCGCCGCACATGCAATAAATATTATAACCGCACATCCGACAAACCTTACAGTGCTTTCGCTGTAGCCTGTGTTTATAAGCCCAAGGTCAAGAAGGACGTTGTAGGCTTCCTCCGAAATCACTTCTCCCGAATCAACTATTTTCTGATCCTTAAGCACCATTACCGGCTGAACCTCGGCTTTTTTCTGTGCTTTTGCCGCATCCATCGCTTCTTCATCAAGAATAAGATTAGGCTTTAACGAAGCGTCAACAATGCTTTCGCCCATTTTGTTAAGCGTATCCGAAAAGCCGTAGCCCAGCAGTGTTTCATCGGCCTCTTTTGTCACCTTGTCAAGAGTTTCCTTTGTCATTCCCTGTTCAAAAGCCTTGTCTATAACATTTATGACATCTGTTTCAAAATCATTTTTTTCGTTTCTTGAAAGCGAGTCATAGGCTTCGTACTGTTGCTTGGAAAGTATAACCGGTATCTTAAGCGAAACCTGGATATTGTAGTCATACTGCGGATTCTGAAAAGGCACGCTTTTGCTTTGCGCATCCCCGTTTTCGCTGTTTGCCGCATTTATGGCGTTTGCCCTTGCCTCCGCCTTGCTTTTCATATCGTAAATGGCGTTGTCTATTTCGGTAAAAAGCTCTCTGATATCGGTTTCCGCTAAAAGGCGCACCTGTGAATCATGCTTGTAAAGCGGCCCGACCTGTGCCTGCGCCTCGGATTGCAGTCTTTCTGTGGCAATACGGTTTTCAACGCTTTTTGTGGCGACATACCTCTTAGGCGAAATATCGCCGATTTTTATGTCGTTTCCATGTACTCCGAGAGTGCCGGCAAAAAGCAGCGCGATAGTGATTACATATCCGCTTACAATATAAAGATTATCAAGAAGTCTGCCATGCGGCAGGAGATGTTTGCTTATTTTGCTCATAGTGTATCACTTCCGCTTTCTGAAAGTACGGTTTTGTTCTGACGCAGGATGTGTGTGATTTTTCTTTGCGTCGTACTTTTCATACGCCTCTATTATTTTTGCCACAAGCGGATGTCTTACCACATCCTTGTTTGTAAGCCTCATTACCGCTATCTGGTCTATATTTTCAAGTATGTTTATTGACTCTATAAGTCCGCTTTTTTTGCCTTGCGCAAGATCAATCTGCGTTATGTCGCCAGTTATTACCGCCTTTGAGCCAAAGCCTATTCTTGTAAGAAACATTTTCATCTGTTCCGGAGTGGTGTTTTGTGCCTCGTCAAGCACGATAAACGCATTGTCAAGCGTTCTTCCTCGCATATATGCAAGAGGTGCAACCTCTATAAGACCTTTTTCCGTGTTTCTAAGATAGCTTTCGGCGCCCATAATTTCGTAAAGCGCATCATAAAGCGGCCTTAAATACGGGTCTATTTTCTGTTGAAGGTCTCCCGGAAGGAAGCCAAGTTTTTCACCTGCTTCTATAGCCGGTCTTGTAAGGATTATCCGGCTTACCTCTCCGTTTTTAAACGCCGTTATGGCAAGCGCCATTGCCAGAAACGTCTTTCCTGTTCCGGCTGGGCCTATACCGAAAACAACGGTGTTGTTTTTGATGGCGTCGGTATATTTTTTCTGCCCAAGTGTTTTTGCACGCACCGGCCTGCCGTTTACCGTAAGGCATATGACCTCGTCGCTAAAGCTTCCGGACTCCCCTGTGCGGCTTTCTTTTACAGCCTCAATGGTGTAATTCAAAAGCTGTTCAGTTATTTCAATGTTTTTTTCAGTATCTTTAAAAAGGCAGTTTATAACCTTTGCCGCAGAAGCCGCATTTTCCCCAAGTATTTTTATTACGTCGCCCCTGTTTACTATTTTTACATCAAAATCCTTTTCAATTTTTTTTACATTAACATCAAACTGTCCGAAAACGCTTGATATATCAGCGTTTACGGCATTAATGCTTATTTCTCCCGTCAACAATAATTCACCTCTGGCTTTATTTTTTATCTATTCTCTGCGACACAGTAAGCACAGCATTTGTTACAAGCCCCCGATCGCTGAAAATGTCTTTTTTTTCGCATTTTATCACATAAGAATCGAAATCGAGATTTTCTTCCGTCCATTCATCCAAAAGACTGTTGCTCTTTTGCAAAAGTTCATCTTTTGATGCCGTTTTAAGTATACTTTTTGTTTCATAAATTTTTTTTGCTGAAAACTCAAGCGGAAAGCTCCAGTCGCCGATTTTAAACCTGAACAGGTTTGTTTCGGTTATACCAGAGCTTTTAAATTCCGGCGTAATACCGAAATCAAATTTTTTGCCTATAATCTTCACTTCAAGCCAAGTATGACTTTTGCCTGTTTTCACGTTTTCTGTTGTGCTTAAAGGAACCGTTTCGGTTATGTCGTACACCGTTAAAGCACGAACGAACGCCTCTGCCTCCACAGGCTTTTCAACAAATGTGCCGTCGTCGTTATTTATTGCCACCGAAGCTTTTACAAGCACCTGCCCTTTTTGTACCACATCTCCCGCCCGTACCTGAGATGTGCCTGAAATAGAAGTTATGCTTTCAATAACACCGTCACGGCTTGCCGTTATGTCACCCGTCAGGCCTTGTTCTGTTTTTTTACTCTTCGCGCTTTCGGAAACGCTAACTATGGCTTTTGTACCGTCAAGACGGATAGTAGCCCATGCCGCGTCATCAAAGTCAAGTATCAGCCTGTTTGATATTTTGCCAAGATCAAGCCCCGTTTTGACAGCTCCCGGTTTTAATCCCATATTGCTTACATATTCAATCAGTTTTTCCGTTGGTATTTTCAGATTGCCTTCTGTTTTTACAGTCCATACAAAATTCGACATAAAGCAGCAAAATACAACAAAAAACAAGGCTCCGGCCAAAAAAGACGTCCTTGTGTGATATCTTTTAAAAACAGCCGGCAACCCCACGGTTTTTACTGTTTTTATACGGCATTGCGAATCAAGAGCGCATTTTTTTACTTTTTCCATGTCGCCGTATGAAAACGTAATGGTAAATACCATGTCGTCATTTTTAACGTTCCACAGCCGTATTCCCCTGTAGGCCGCCATATTCATAAATCTTTGGGCATAAAAACCTACAGCTTTTATAATAACATATCCTTTTAAATAATTCCATATGAACATTTAAAGCCTCCGCAAATTTCAGTCAGAAAACTCGATTGCTGATATTTTTCCGTCTATTGTAAGACATTTATCCGACATCGACCTTATATCCATGCTGCATCCCCTTATTTCAATCACCCCAACCGATGTCTTAAGCTTTATGTCCTCCGGAATATATTCAAGTATGGCGCCGAAATTTTCCACTGTAATTGTTTCATTTCCCGAAAGAGCCGCATACGGAATGTCAAGCACGGCCTCCGAAGGTATGTCGAGCATTCGTGAGAACCGTCTTTTAATGTCTGCCATAAATTAAGCCCCGCATAACAGTATCGGTTATTATTATGATTTTTGCGGTCTTTATATGCCGTGTGTGCCTTTTTTCCAAAAAATCATTAATACTTAATACATTGTTAACATTTATGTCTTATACTCAATATCGTTTCTTTTTATGTCCAAAAAAAATGCGGCAAAACACAGGCAAACATTAACTTTATTTTTTATTGAAAATATTCTCCGTTGGGGTTATTATATTATTATGGTATTTTATGCAGATTTAATTGAATACTAACTTAAATCGGAACATATATAACTGCAAAAAACGTAAATACGTATATATATCAGGAGGTAACAAATATGTTTTCAAGAGATATGGGTATCGACCTCGGTACCGCAAACACACTCGTTTATGTAAGAGGCAAGGGAATAGTAGTAAATGAACCGTCAGTAGTGGCCATAAACACTCTGACAAAGGAAGTTCTGGCAGTAGGCAATGAAGCCAAAGAAATGATCGGCCGCACACCTGGCAATATCGTTGCCATACGTCCTATGAAGGACGGCGTAATAGCTGATTTTGACATAACACAGGCAATGCTGAGATATTTTATCGACAAGGCTTATCCGCGGTCAATGTTCGGGCCTAAGCCGAGGGTAATAATATGTGTTCCGTCAGGCGTAACGGAGGTTGAAAAACGTGCCGTTATGGAAGCTACCGTAGGTGCCGGTGCAAAAAACAACGATGCCTATCTTATCGAAGAACCGATGGCGGCTTCAATAGGCGCCGGCCTTCCCGTTGAAGCGCCTACAGGAAGCATGGTGGTTGACATAGGCGGCGGAACAAGCGAGGTGGCCGTTATTTCCCTTGGCGGAATAGTAACAAGCACATCGCTCAGAGTTGCCGGAGATGAAATAGATTCCTATATAATAAACTACATTAAAAAAGAATACAATCTTGCCATAGGCGAAAGGACTTCCGAAGAAATAAAGATAAATATCGGCTGTGCATATCCAAAGCCTGAGGAAGAAACCCTTGATATACGAGGCCGCGATCTCATTAACGGTCTTCCAAAAACGCTTACCATAACCTCCACTGAAATACTTGACGCAATTTCAGAGCCGGTTACCGCTATTGTTGACTGCATTAAACAAACTTTAGAAGCAACTCCGCCTGAACTTGCGGCCGATATAATGGAGTTTGGCATAACCCTTACAGGCGGCGGCGCCCTGCTTTCCGGCCTTGACCAGCTTATTACAAAGGAAACAGGTATGCCGGTTCATGTTGCCGAGGAACCTTTAAACTGCGTTGTGCTTGGCACAGGCACTGTTTTAGAGCACATAGACACTCTGCGAAAGGTACTCGTTTCACCTAAAAAGCTTAGAATGTAATCAGGGAGCGCAAAAAAATTGAACTTCTTTCAAAATTATAAAAAACAGCTGCTTTCCATTGTAATAATTGTTCTTGCGGTGTTGGCACTTGTTACGGCGGGCAAAAAGCAAAAGGCCACTGTTTTCGATAATGCCGTAAGCCTTGTTGTTGTGCCGGCCCAAAATATCGTATCCACGGTAAGCTCATGGTTTGGCAGCCGCATAAGCAGTATGCGTGACGACACAGACCTTAATGCCGAAAATACCGAACTGAAGGCACAGATTGCCCTTTTGCAGTCTGAAAACAAACGCCTTTCGCTTTTTGAAGAAGAAAACAAGCGCCTTTCGGGGCTTCTTGAAATTGCCTCCAAATATCCCGGCTACAAGACTACCGGCACCAATATCATAGGTAAAGATCCCGGAAACTGGTTTTTAAACTTTAATATTGATAAAGGATCAAAAGACGGCATTTCATCAAACATGGTGCTTACAACTGCCGAGGGGCTTGCGGGAAGAATAACCGAAAGCGGATATCTGTATTCAAAGGCACAGTCTATTCTTGACAGCCGAAGCTCTGTTTCAGCCATGAGCCTGCGCACAGGAGATTTAGGCGTTGTTAAGGGCGACTATACCCTTATGAACGACGGCCTTTGCAAAATGGAGTATATAGACAAGGGAAGCGAAATAATGAAAGGTGACGAGATAGTCACAAGCCAGCTTAGCGATATATATCCGCCAGGCATAACCATAGGATATGTAAAAGAAGTCGTAAGAGATGACAACGGCCTTACAAAATACGCAGTTATCGAGCCTGCCGTTGATTTTAAGCATCTTACAACTCTTCTTATAATCACCCAGAATTTCCAAAAGGATGTCAGCCAGTAATGAGAAGATTTATTATAACAGCACTTATACTGATTATTAATATCGTACTTCAGTCCACAGTGCTTAACCTTATACGAATACATTATGTCATTCCGAATACCGCGCTTATAATAACGGTAAGCATGGCTCTTTTGCGCGGCAGCTTTGAGGGAAGCCTTACCGGTTTTGGCTGCGGATTTTTGCTTGACATATTTTTCGGTACATCCATAGGCTATTATTCGGTTATAGGCACTCTGTTTGGATATCTGGCCGGAAAATTCAATCATGGTTTTTATAAGGAAAACTATGTGCTTCCCATATTGATGTGCTTTTTTTCAACGATAATCTATGAAAGCGTCATATTTTTCACCAGTGCTTTCTTTTACGGCTATCTTAATTATTTTTACTTCTTTTTTAACCTTATACTGCCGGAAGCCGTATATTCTGCGGTATTTACTATAGTAATATACCGTATACTGTTTTCGGTAAACGAGCAGCTTGAAAAAAGAGAAAAATATAAACGGAGACTTTTCAGCATCAAAAAATAGGAAATCAGGAGAAAAAGATGAAAAGTTTTTTTGAACGCGTTGAAGAATTTGTAAAAAGCCGTGTTTTTATACTTCTTGCGGGAGCTTTTATACTTTTTTCAGCAATATCCGCCAGACTTTTTTATCTTCAGATAATAAACGGCGAAAAATATCAGCAGGAGCTTAAAACAAGCGTAATGCAAAACATTTCAATACCGGCTTCGCGCGGCATGATTTACGACCGCTACGGACGACCTCTTGCAACAAACGAAGCCGCTTTTTCAATTACAATGGATGATTCAGTAAACGCTGTGCTTAACGATAAAAATCAGGCGCTGTATGAATTTGTAACCCATTATGCCGCAAACGACAAAAGCGTGACAGACGACCTGCCAATCACAAGCGGCTCAGGAAAAAGTTTTACTCTTTCCGGCGACAGTCTTAATGACTGGAAGAAAAAAATCGGGCTTGAAAAAAAGCAGTACAATATGAGTGCCGATGAAGTATACAGCTGGCTTGTAAAAAAATACGGCGTTCCCGGCGGAACAAGCGAAACAAATACACGCAAAATACTGAGCCTCGGAATAAATTGCTCAGACAAAAACCTTATGCTGCTGTCGGTAATACAAATTCTTGATGACAACAACGAAACTCTTGCCGACGACATACCGATTACTGTTTCCGAACCGTATACATTTGAGTTTGACAACAACACCACAAAAGAGCTTACATGGAAAAACAGTGTTGCCATGAGCGATAAACAGTCAGGCTATGACGCAAAGCAGACCATGGATTATCTTTACGGTCTTTTTGATGTGCCTGACAATCTTTCGGAAACTCTCAAAAGACAGGTAGCTTCAATACGCTATTCTCTTTATCTTAAACGTTACAAAAAATACCAGCCGGTCACAATAGCCGTCAACATCAGCGATAAAACCCTTGCGGCTATCGAGGAAAAAAACGACTTTTTCCCGGGAGTGTCAATTGACACCGGTTCAGTAAGACAGTATCCGGACGGGAAATACTTTTCAAATATCATAGGCTATATATCCAAAATTTCAGACTCCGAATATGAGGAGTACAAGGATTACGGTTATTCTCAAAACGATATAGTAGGCAAAAACGGCATAGAACAGCTTTATGAGCTTAAACTTAACGGAACCGACGGCGAAAGCCTTGTTGAGGTAGATGCTTCCGGCCGCAGAATAAATACAATAGAAACAAAAGCCCCCGTTTCCGGCGATAATGTGTTTCTTACTATAGACAAAAAACTCCAGATGTCAAGCTATGACTATCTTGAGGACGCGCTCAGCGAAACTCTTATCAAAAAGCTTCAGGGCGGAAGCACTACCGATATGCCGATAACGCTTAAGCAGCTTTTTATGTCAATGGTAAACAGCAACAGCATATCTCTTTCAAAAATATGCCGGGCGCAAGACGGTATCGAGAAAAATCTGCGTGATTTGATTTACGCACAGTATCCGGATTTCGACATTACAAAAGACGGCGCTTCTGACGAAGGAAAGCTTGTTCTTACGGGTGCCATCGAAAACGGAACCGTATCGGCAAAAGACTGTATTCTTGTTCTTATTGAGCAGGGGCTTATTACGGCAGACGAAGAATATCTGTCCAAAATAAATAATGGTACACTTTCCCCTCTTTCTGTTATAATAGAGAAGTTAAGAAGTCACGAGCTGCATCCGTCCGATACAAATCTTGACCCGTGCACCGGTTCTGTAGTAGTATCAAATGTAAATACCGGCGAAGTATTGGCGCTTGTTACTTATCCGTCATATGACAACAACAGGCTTGTCAATAATTTTGACTCGGCATATTATAACCAGCTTATAAACGACCCTACCTCGCCTCTTGTAAACAGGCCCCTTAAGCAAAAGAAAGCTCCCGGCTCCACATTTAAAATGGTAACGGCTATCGCAGCTCTTCAAAGCGGAGTGCTTACGCCTTCCACTCTCATTCAGGATCTGGGTGTGTTTACAAAAGCCGGAACGCCTTTTGCAAGATGCTGGATATATACAAGCAGCCACTCTACCCACGGAAGCATAAATGTTTCGCACGCGCTTGAGGTAAGCTGCAACTACTTTTTCTATGAAACAGGTTTCCGTCTTGGAAACAGCGCCGAAGGCACTACTGAACAGGGAATCGAAACCCTTAATAAATATATGGCGGCTTTCGGCCTTGATAAGCCTACAGGTATCGAGCTTGGTGAATCGTCGCCAAACATGGCTTCTCCGCAATACAAAGAAGAATCCATAAAATGGCAGAATCCTGATGCAACTTCAAGCCAGACGCGCTGGACAGACGGTGACACAATCCGTGCCGCCATAGGCCAGAGCGTAAACAACTTTACCCCGGCTTCGATGACAAAATACGTTTCAACCCTTGCAAACGGCGGTACCCGCTACACGTTCCATCTCATAGACAAGGTTGAAACGCCCGACACCCAAATCGTAGAGAAAAAAGAACCGGCTGTTGAGGAAAAAGTTCCTATTGCACCCGAAAACCTTGAAGCCGTACATGAAGGAATGCTGCTTGTAACCACAGGCAGCAAAGGAACATTAAGAAAAGTATTCAAGGATTTTCCTATAGAAGTAGCCGCAAAAAGCGGTACCGCCCAGGAAAACCTTCAAAGGGCATCTCATACGTGGTTTGTATGTTTTGCTCCGTATAAAGACCCGCAGATAGCAATAACGGTCATGATACCTTTCGGAGAATCCAGCTATTCTCCGGCGGCGGTGGTTGCCAGAAACATAATCTCAGAATATATGGGGCTTAACTACACACCGCAAAACAGTTATATGGACAACACTTTAGCACAATAAATTCAATCGGGAGGAAGGCAGTATGATAACGTTTGTAACCGATGACAGCTCAAAAGAAAACGGCAGTGAAGAGCCGGTAATAGGCGTAACACAGGCCGGTACGCCTGTAGACAAAATTGTCGAGGCAGCTGAAAAAGCAGCTGAGGAGGAAAGCAAAAAAACAGAAGAAGCTGATAAAGCAGAAATCACAGAAACCCCGGAAGCGCAAAACGGCAGCGGCAATACCGAGGCTGAAGAAAAAATAAGCAAGCTTATGGAAGAATTTTCCATAAACGAGCATAAAGCACTATTTCATAAGGGAAATCTCAGAAACGGTGCAGACCTTGAATTTGACGGAAGCATAATCCTGCTTGGGGACGTAAATCCCGGAGCGCAGATAAAGGCGACCGGAAACATTCTTATTCTTGGCTCACTTAAGGGCGTTGCACATGCAGGAAGCAAGGGTGAGAAAAAAGCATTTGTTTTTGCCCTTAATCTTGTACCGGTACAGCTTAGAATAGCCGATATTATAACCCGTTTTCCGGATGGCGATTCAAAGGAAGGCCGTAAGCCGGAATATGCATACGTTGAGGACGGAAAAATATACGTATCGGCATTCAGTTGATTTTAATTGTGAAGCTGATGTAATTTTTCATATGTTTTTATACATAAATGCCGGTTTTTGACATAACTTTTTATAATTTGCTTAAAAAAAATGGTGCAAAATCGCGGTAAATTTGATAATATAAGTATGTGTATTATTGAACGCAAAAAGCTGGTAAAAATACTCGTTAAATAGACAGTTTTTGTGCCGCTTTACAAAAGTCAGTAAATTGCTTTACATCATGGCAGGAGGATATAAAATGGGAGAAGTAATAGTAGTAACAAGTGGCAAAGGCGGTGTAGGCAAAACTACAACAGCGGCCAATATCGGCTGCGGTCTTGCCGTTTCAGGTAAAAAGGTATCGCTTGTTGACGCTGATATAGGCCTTAGAAATCTTGATGTTGTAATGGGCCTTGAAAACAGGATAGTATATGACCTTGTAGATGTTGTTGAAGGAAAATGCAAGCTTAAGCAGGCGCTTATAAAGGACAAGCGTTATGCCGGTCTTTATCTCCTTCCGGCAGCTCAGACCCGTGATAAGGATGCGGTATCTCCTGAGCAGATGAAAAAGCTTTGTGAAAACTTAAAAGAAGAAGAATTCGATTACATAATAATAGATTGTCCGGCAGGCATAGAGCAAGGCTTTAAAAATGCCATTGCAGGCGCCGACAGAGCATTGGTCGTAACTACGCCTGAGGTATCAGCGGTTAGAGATGCCGACAGAATAATCGGCCTGCTTGAGGCAAACGAGCTCAACAACCCTTCTCTTATATTAAACCGCGTTAGAACAGATATGGTTGAAAGAAACGAAATGATGTCTATGGACGACGTTACAGAAATACTTGCGGTAGACATTATAGGCGTTGTTCCTGATGACGAATCTATTGTTATACAGACAAATAAAGGCGAGCCGGCCGTTGTTGTAGAAGGTTCAAAAGCCGGACAGGCCTACAGAAATATTACAAGACGTATACTCGGAGAAGAAGTGCCTTTCATGAACCTTAAGGAAGAAGAAACATTTTTCTCAAAATTAAAAAAACTTTTCAAAAAATAATTATTCCGGTTTATGAAAGTGAGATGATATACTTTGTTCGATATATTGGGTTTTTTAAGAAAAAAAGAGCCGGCTTCCGGCAGTGTTGCAAAAGACAGACTCAAGCTTGTACTTGTGCATGACAGAGTAAACTGCTCATCTCAGGTGCTTGAAATGCTTAAGGGCGATATAATTAAGGTTATATCCAACTATATGGAAATCGACGAAGACGAGCTTGACATAAATATCACTCAGACACGTTCTGAAGACAACAAGGGCACCGTACCTGTGCTTTACGCTAACATTCCTATAAAAAGCATGAAGCGCAAAAGCAGTGATGACTGATAAAATATTCTGAAAAACGGTAATCCGGCCATGCCTGTTTGACGAGCGTGGCCTTATTTTTACCGTATAGTATGATTTTTTTTAACTGAAATAAGGTAGGATAAAAAATGCGTTTTAAAAAATATTGTCAAAATCTTGACTGGTGGCTTATATTCGCCGTTATTGCGGCTTGTGTATTCGGCATAATTGTAATCGGCTCCGCAACGCACATAAATCTTGGTGAAAGCAAAAGCACTTACTATTCGCAGATGGTATGGTTTACAGTTGGGCTTATTATAATGTTTATCATGTCAAGAATAAACCTTGAGCTTCTCTCGAATATAACGCTGCCGATATATATTTTTAATATCGTTCTTCTTTTAGCCGTACTTGTAATGGGTTCAAGCGCAAAAGGCGCAACGCGCTGGCTTGCTCTTGGCCCTATAAGAATACAGCCGTCAGAGTTTACAAAAATATTTATGATATTTTGTTTGGCAAAACTTATTGACAAAAACAGAACAGAGATTAATAATAAAAATGTATTATTAAAGATTTTCATATATGTAGCCGTACCGCTTGTGCTTATAGAAAGACAGCCATCCCTTTCGGCAAGCCTTGTGTTGCTTGTCATATTGGTAACAGAGCTTTTCTGCGCCGGCATAAGCTACAAATATATAGTACGCGGGCTTATGATAGTTATTCCGATAGTCGTTTTTGTTATGTTTGATGTTACAAGGGAGCACCACATAATAATAAACAAAGTTTTAAGCGACTATCAGATCTCCAGGCTTGCAACATTTATAAACCCTGTTCAGGGATCCGATGCATATTACCAGACCTTGAAGTCAATAAGCGCCATAGGCTCCGGTCAGTTTATGGGCAAGGGTCTGTATCAGGGCACACTTAACCAGTTAAGCTATCTTCCCGAACCGCATAATGACTTTATTTTTTCTGTAATCGGCGAAGAATTTGGCTTTGTCGGCTGCATAACGGTACTTGCTCTTTTGTTTTTCATACTATTCAGATGCGTGCTTATAGCCATGAGCTGCCGCAACAGCTTTTTACAGCTTGTTGTAGCCGGCATTGTGGGTATGTTCGCATTTCAGACATTCGTTAATACAGGGGTTGCGACAGGTATACTTCCAAACACGGGTATGTCTTTGCCGTTTGTAGGCTATGGAGGAAGCTCCATGTGGACAAATATGGCGGCGATAGGAATTGTACTAAATGTCGGCTTAAAACGTTCAAGATCACTATTTGAGGAGGTTTGATTTATGAACATCGCACTAATAGCACATGACAACAAAAAAAAGCTGATGGAGAATCTTTGTATCGCCTACAGACATATACTGGTTAAACATTCGCTTTACGCTACCGGAACCACAGGCAGGCTTGTCGAAGAAGCCGCCAATTTGCCGGTACACAAATATCTTGCAGGGCCTTTGGGCGGTGAGCAGCAGCTTGGAAGCCAGGTTGCCTCAAACGACATAGACCTTGTTATTTTTCTTCGTGATCCCGTTTCGCAAAAAAGTTATGAGCCTAATATAAACAGCATACTCAGGCTTTGCGACATACACAACATACCTCTTGCCAGCAATCTGGCAACGGCGGAAATATTGCTTCTCGCTCTCGACAGAGGCGACCTTGACTGGAGAAATGTGGTGAAATAAAAATGCAGGATGTATTTTTTAAAGTTGTAGTGCTGTATTACCTTGGTATAAACATAATACTTTTTCTTTCAATGTTTATTGACAAGAAAAAAGCTGTGGCGCAAAAAGAACGTGTGCCTGAATCCACTCTTTTTATAATGGCCCTTCTTGGCGGTTCAATAGGCGGATTTTTAGGCATGTATCTTTTCCACCACAAAACGAAAAAAATATATTTTCATATAATATACATAGCGGCTTTAGCGCTGCATCTGGCGCTGCTGTATGTTATTTTTACAAAATTTATTCATATAGGAAAATAAAAAGAAGCGTCTCAATTTGGCTTAACCCATTTTAAGACGCTTTTTATCTGTTTATCATGCGTTATTCAATTTGAAGCGCTCTCTACATTTCAATACTTTCGTCATTAAAGAAATACGCACGTCTTATTGACTCGAGGTTATCCGGAAGCTTTGCGAAAAATTCATGCCCCGCAAGATAACCGAGGTATCCGTCGTCTTCGTTCCATACAACTCTGTATGCGAATAAAAACTGGTTGTTCAATCCGAATTTATCCCTGAATTTTCTGTTCAGCCGCTCATCGCCATATTTTCTGTCGCCAACCACATAATACCCCATTGCCTTTAAATGCGCTCTTATCTGGTGCGATTTTCCGGTAATAAGTTCAACCTCAAGCAGTGAAAAATTATCTTTTACTTTTATCGGCTTTACCTTCGTGTATATCTTGCTTGCGCCCGGAACCTCTTTTTTAAGCACACGCACCTGGTTTGTTTCTTCGTTTTTTATATGATATCCGAAAAACTCAGCCGGTTCCTTCATCTCACCTTTAACCATTGTTATATAAAACTTATCTATATGCCTGTCGGCTATTGCTTTGTTTATAGCCTGAACCGACTGCAAATTTTTGCCGGCAAGCACGATTCCTCCGGTATTTCTGTCAAGACGGTTGCAGATAGCCGGCGTAAAGGTAGTTTCCTTTGACGGTGCATACTCTCCTTTTTCATAGAGATAAAACAGTATCTGGTCTATAAGAGTGTTTTTGTCTTCGCTGCTTTCAGGGTGCACAAGAAGTCCGGCAGGCTTTGAAACAACAAGCACGTTTTCATCCTCATACACAATGCCGAAGTGTCTTTCGGCCTCCTCTACGGGCTTTTCCTCCATAAACGAGTCCATTGTTTCGTCAGACAGATACATTGTAAGCGTATCTCCGTCCTGTATTATTTCTGAGCCATCGGCTTTTTTGCCGTTATGCTTTATGCGTTTTTTGCGCAGCATCTTGTATATAAATGATTTCGGCGCAGTATTGAAATATTTTTGCAGAAATTTATCAAGCCGCTGATTCTGCTCGCCCTGTGTAATTTTGATCTCTTTCATAGCTTATCACACTGCCTTTGTTCTACTGATTAAAAAAAGTTTAAAAAAAGACTGATTAATAAAATTATATCATTAAAACCAGTCTTTTTTTATCGTTTCAAACTTTAGCTGTGAAGCCAGCCAAGATACGCATAAATAAAGTTGTCTATGTTTCCGTCCATTACCGACTGAACATTTCCGGTTTCCTCGCCTGTTCTTGTATCTTTAACAAGCGTGTACGGCATAAACACGTAGCTTCTTATCTGGCTGCCCCAGCTGTTTTCTTTTATGTCGCCTCTTATTTCAGCAAGCTTTTTCAGATTTTCCTCGATTTTAACTTCAAGGAGCTTTGATTTAAGCATTTTCATTGCTGTTTCCTTGTTGCTGTGCTGGCTTCTTTCGTTCTGGCACTGTACAACTATTCCTGTAGGAAAATGCGTTATACGAATGGCAGACGAAGTTTTGTTTATGTGCTGTCCGCCTGCGCCGCTTGAACGATAGGTGTCAACACGTATATCGTCAGGATTAATCACAATTTCCGTATCGTCACTTATTTCAGGCATAACATCGCATGAAGCAAAAGACGTATGTCTTCTTCCGGCAGCGTCAAAAGGTGAAACACGCACAAGCCTGTGCACACCCTTTTCACACTTTAAAAGGCCGTAGGCGTTAAGACCTGTTACCGAAAACGTAACTGATTTTATTCCGGCTTCGTCACCCTCAAGATAGTCAAGAGTTTCGCACTTGAAGCCGCGTTTTTCAGCCCATCTTGTATACATTCTGAATAACATGCTTACCCAGTCGCAGGCTTCTGTGCCGCCCTCTCCTGCATGAAGAGCCACTATTGCGTTTTCCTTGTCGTATTCACCGTCAAGAAGCGTGCCGATTTTAAGATCCTCATATTCCAGAACAAATTTTTCCTTAAGCTCTTTTACTTCGTCAACTATTGACTGATCGTCTTCCTCGTTACCCATTTCAATAAGAGTAAGTATGTCGTCATGGGTAGCTATAAGCTGATCATAGCCGTTTACTTTTTCCTTTAACGCAGCCGTCTGCTGAAGAACCTTCTTTGTTTTTTCAATATCATTCCAAAAATCCGGATCAGCGGCTATTTCCTCCAACTCTTTTATCTTATCTCTCGAGTTGGCGACGTCAAAGTAAATTCCCCATTTCCTCTAATTTTTCGTCGTAACCCGACATTTCCTGTGCTATTGCGTCAAGCTCAAACATCAAAATCACTCCCTGTTTTTATCGTATTTTTTAATCATTATTCATCCTTGCCGCAGCAATATTTGTATTTCTTGCCGCTTCCGCAAGGACAGAGATCGTTTCTTCCTACCTTTGCTTCTTTGCGTACCTTAGGCGCAGCCTTTGAAGTATCGTCCTTATTAGTAAACATAGGCTTCTGTACTTCTTCCCTTACAGGCTGGCTTATTATTCTTACATGGTACAAGCCTCTTACTGTATCCTGCTGGATATTGTAGCTAAGCTCGTTAAACATGTCATAGCTTATATATTTATATTCAATAAGCGGATCTCTTTGTGCATAAGCGTGAAGTCCGATTCCCTGACGCATCTGTTCCACATCATCGATATGATCCATCCATTTTGAATCAATTACTCTAAGCATTATAACGCGCTCTATCTCGCGCATACGATCTTCAGCGCCGGATTCGTCGGTTGCATTTATCTCCGCTTCCTTTGCCTCATAAAGCTTAACGGCTTTTTCATATGTTTCGTCTATAAGAATTGCCTTGTTTATTGTCTTGTAGTCTTCTTCATTAAGAATCACAGGCGCAATAGGAATTATCGGGCAAAGATACTCGTTAAAGCCGGTCATATTCCATTCTTCGGCATACTCAACCTCTCCGATATATTTTTCAGCCGCGTGCGTTATTATTTCTTTTATCATGGCAAGAACGCTGTCACGCAGATTTTCGCCGTAGAGCACTCTGCGTCTTTCGCCGTATATAATTTCTCTCTGCTCGTTCATCACCTGGTCATACTCAAGCAAATGCTTACGGGTTGCAAAGTTATTGCCCTCTACTTTTTTCTGAGCGTTTTCGATGGCCTTTCCAAGCATACTATGCTCAATAGGCTCGTCCTCGTCTATTCCAAGGGTATCAATTATCTTTTTCGTTTTGTCCCCGCCGAAAAGACGCATAAGGTCATCTTCAAGAGAAATGTAAAATCTGGATTCACCAGGGTCGCCCTGACGTCCGCTTCGTCCGCGAAGCTGGTTATCGATACGCCTTGACTCGTGTCTTTCTGTGCCTATTATCTTAAGACCGCCAAGCTCGGTAACACCTTCTCCAAGCTTAATATCCGTACCACGTCCAGCCATGTTTGTAGCTATTGTAACAGCACTCTTTTGTCCGGCAAGAGCAACTATCTCAGCTTCTTTTTCATGGAACTTCGCGTTGAGTACCTGATGAGGAATTCCGCGTTTTTTCAAAAGCTTGCTTAACTCCTCGGATTTTTCAATCGTTACCGTACCAACAAGTACAGGCTGACCTTTTTCGTGTGTTCTTTCAATATCGTCCGCAACCGCTTTAAACTTTGCTCTTTCGGTTTTGTATACAATATCTGTCATATCTTTTCTTATTACAGGCACGTTTGTAGGTATTACCACTACGTCCATGTTGTAGATATTTCTAAACTCGGCTTCCTCGGTCTGTGCCGTACCTGTCATGCCGCATTTTTTGTTGTATTTGTTAAAGAAGTTCTGGAAAGTGATGGTTGCAAGTGTACGGCTTTCACGCTGTACCTCAACACCTTCCTTAGCCTCAATTGCCTGGTGAAGGCCGTCGGAATATCTTCTTCCCGGAAGGATACGTCCGGTAAATTCATCTACAATAAGCACTTCGTTGTCTTTTACAACGTAGTCCTTGTCAAGCGCCATCTGATAATTTGCTTTTAAAGCATTATTAATATGATGCAGTATTTCAAGGTTTTCCGGATCGGAAAGGTTTTCAAGCTTAAAGAATTTTTCTGCTTTTGCAACGCCCTGCTGCGTAAGGTTTGCCGTTTTTGCTTTTTCGTCTACAACGAAATCGCCTTCCTCAACAAGTTCTTCTTTGAGAATAGGGTTTAAGGCTTCTTCCTCGTTTACTATACGGCCCTTTTTAAGACCTTTTACAAAGCTGTCCGCTATTGAATAAAGCTGTGTGCTTTTTGTGCCGCTTCCTGAAATTATAAGCGGCGTTCTTGCCTCATCTATAAGTACCGAGTCAACTTCATCGATTATGGCAAACTTAAGCCCGCGCTGAACCATATCTTCCTTGCGTACCACCATGTTGTCACGCAGATAGTCAAAGCCATACTCGTTGTTTGTTCCGTAAGTAATGTCACAGCCATACATCTCGCGTCTTTCGGTGCTGTTCATTGAGTTTAATATAACTCCTACCGTAAGACCCATAAACTTGTATACCTGACCCATCCATTCGCTGTCACGTTTTGCAAGATAATCATTTACCGTTACAACATGCACGCCTTCGCCGGCAATAGCGTTAAGATATGCCGGAAGTGTAGCCACAAGAGTTTTTCCTTCGCCTGTTTTCATCTCGGCAATTCTTCCCTGGTGCATTACCACTCCGCCTATAAGCTGTACACGGAAGTGCTTCATTCCTATTGAACGTCCTGCGCCTTCTCTTACTGCGGCATACGCCTCAGGAAGGAGATCGTCAAGTGTTTCGCCGTTTTTATATCTTTCTCTAAACTCTGTTGTTTTGGCCCTAAGCTCGTCATCGGTAAGTTTTTCCATAGCGTCGCTGTATGAAAGCACCTTATCTACTACCGGATTAATTTTTTTAATCTCTTTTTCGCTGTAGTTGCCGAAAATCTTTTCCACAAGACTCATCTTTATATTCACCTCAAAAATAAATGTATGCAAACTGAAAAAATCATAAAAGTCCTATCGTATTAGTTTAACAGATTATACCCTTCACTGCAAGGAATTTTGAAATATAAACATAAATATAACAAAAAATACACAAAGCCCTGGGTGCGCAGATCAAAGTCATCCATGGTTTTGTGATTTTTTTATGCCGCTTAAGCAAGCACCGTCATATCTTCTATTTTTTCTATCTCATGCGCTATTATGTGTTCCTTTGTTATTATGCAGAGCACTTCCCTGTCATTTTTTCCTATTATTTCACCCTCTATTGTTCTTTTTTGAAGAGTAGTTATGCGCACAAGCATTCCCGAAGTAAACACCTTGCCTTTAAAATATATTGTTCCTACCGGAAACATGGCCTTGCATTTTAAAATAATATCCATGCGCTCTTTTTCGGTAGGCTCTTTTTTTATGCCGTCCAGCCCCATCTGGCTCATGTTTTTACGAATCTTTCCGAAACCAAGTATTATCTGCGTGATAACAAAAGCCATAAGGGCGGCATAAACCACGTCCGCTGACGACAGACTTGTTATTGCCTTAAACATCCTTATTCCTCCTTAAAAATAAATCCACACTATTACATTAACGCAAAACCTTTATTTTTTCAAGTCCTGAATGTTCAAGACCTACTATTTCAACACCGTTTTTGGCATATTCTCTCAAAACATCAATCATCTGTCTGTTTATTCTCTCCCCCGGAGCAATTACCGGTATTCCCGGCGGATATGGTATGGCAAATTCCGCCGATACTCTTCCTGCGGAAGAATCAAAATCTGTTTCGATACTTTTTTTATAAAAAGCCGTTCTTAAAGAACAAACCGTTTCCGCTTTTGGATACGGCAAAATTCTGTCAAGCAAAGCGTTTTTTCCGTTGATTTTATCTATCTGGCTAAGCGCACACATTAATCTTTCAAAGCCCTCGTCAGTATCGCTTGGTGTAGTAATTGCGGTAAAATGTCCCGGACAACTCATTTCAAGCATAATCTTACGCTTTTCAAGCTCTCCTGCCGCCTGTGTGCCGCTTAAATTTTTTGTGATTACAGTAAATTTTGAAATATCTATCGCACTTATTCCGCTTTTGCCTATAAAACTTTCATCAAAAAGACTCATTCCTTTTAAATTTTTAAATTCATGTCTGTACGATTTTATTTTGTCCGTAAATACTTTATACTTTTCAAAACCGTTTTGCTCAAGCTCGTCACGGCATTTATCCATAAAAGCCATAAAAATATATGACGGACTTGATGTCTGGAGCATCGAAAGTGTTTTTTCAATTCTTTTCGCGTCAACCATGTCCGAACCAATGTGTATAAGCGATGTCTGTGTAGGTGCGTTCAGGGTTTTGTGCATACTCTGCACAACCACATCGGCGCCCTGGCTTAAGGCATTTTTTGGGAAACAGTCAGAAAACATGAAATGTGCTCCGTGTGCCTCGTCAACGATAAGCGGAATATTTTTTCTATGTACAATCTCCGCTATTGCCCCAACGTCAGAGCATATTCCCTCTGCCGACGGGCTTGTTATTACAACTGCCCTCGCCTCAGTATTGGCTTTAAGCGCTTCTTCTATGCTTTCAGCCGTTATGCCGCCTACTATGTCCGTTTTTTCAACTTCCTTCGGATACACATAATATGGCATACAGCCCGAAAAAACAAGCGCCGAATAGACGCTTTCGTGACAGTTTCTTGCAACTATTATCCTTTCTCCCTCTCCGCATACTGCCGATATTGCGGCAATAAGACTTCCGCTTGAGCCGTTTACCGAAAACAGCGTTTTTTTCGCACCCCAAAGATGAGCCGCTTTTTCTTCGGCTTGCAGAATTATTCCGTCAGGCGCCATCAGGTTATCAAAACCCGGGATTTCCGTAATGTCAATATTAAATATGTCCCACTGAGGAATACCCCTTCCGCCTTTGTGCCCCGGCATATGAAACGGGTAAATATCCTCTCTCCTGTATTTTAAAAGCTTATCGTAAATCGGTGCGGACATATATATCAATCCTTTTTTATGCAGGCATAAATATCTCTTTTGCTTACGCCCCTGTCTTTTGCCGCAAGCTTCATTGCTTCCTTTTCGCTTAAACCCTGCAGCATATATTTTGCCACATGTTCTTCAACTGTTATGCTTTTCCATTCCGCGGCTTTTTCGTTTTCAAGTTGCTCAATGCTTTTGCCTTCTATTATTATCACGAACTCGCCTTTTGGCTGGTTTTGCTCATAAAATTTCAAAAGCTCCGAAAGACGTCCCTTTTTCACTTCTTCAAATTTTTTTGTTATCTCCCGTACACAAGCGGCATTTCTGTCATCGGTCGCTTTCATAAGGGTTTTCAAAGTATCGCATAGCCTGTGCGGCGCTTCATAAAATATTTCTGTCCGGCTTTCGTTTTTTAAATTTTCAAGAACAAAGGCACATTCTTTTTTATCCGGCGGCAAAAAGCCTTCAAACACAAATCGTCTTGAATCCATACCGGATATTACAAGCGCGGTTGCAAAAGCCGTAGGCCCCGGCGCCGATGTTACCGATATTCCCTCTTTTATGCATTCCCTTGCAAGATCAGCACCCGGGTCTGATATTCCCGGCATTCCTGCATCAGTAACAAGGGCAACGTTTTCGCCCGCTTTAAGCTTTGCTATGAGCACCGGGCCTTTTGCATTTTTATTATGCTCGTGGTAGCTTGTCATTGGAGTTTGGATATCGAAATGATTCAAAAGCTTTAATGTATTTCTTGTATCCTCGGCTGCTATAATGTCACAGTTTTTAAGAGTTTCTATTGTACGTAACGTCATATCGCCAAGATTTCCTATAGGAGTTCCGCATAAAAATAAAGTACCGCTCATTTTTTCTCCGTTCATTCATAGTATATCTTTATTATCTCGTCTGTATACGTTTTATCATCCTTATATATTATAAGCGGCGGCAAAACCTTAAGCATCGGCCTGCCGCTTCTTACGGCCTCTATAAGCACCATATTCGGTTCCTTAAAAGCATACGGCTGCACAAGCCGCATCTGCTTTGGCTCAAGCTTATACTTTCTTAGCGTGCACATTATGTCAGCAATTCTGTATGGCCTGTGCACCATATAAAGCCTGCCTGCAAACTTTAAAAGCCTTGACGATACTCTTGCCACATCATCAAGTGAACAAAGCACCTCATGCCTGGCTATCGCCTTTGGCGTAAAGTCGTTTTTTATTCCGCCTCCGGCCTCCATATACGGCGGATTTGTCGTTATCACATCAAACGAAGACGGTTTGAATATGCTGTCCGCTTCTTTAATATCGCCGGTTACTATATCTATTTTTTCCGAAAGGTCGTTAAGAATAACGCTTCTTTTTGCCATTTCGGCACTTTCCTCCTGTATTTCAAGGCCCCAAAAATGTCCGGCTTCTGTTTTAGCTGACATAAGTATAGGTATAACGCCTGTACCGGTGCCAAGGTCGAGCACTTTTTCGTCCTTGCCTGCCGAAGCAAAGCCGCTTAAAAGCACGGCGTCAACGCCAAAGCAGAACCGTTTCGGGTCCTGTATAAGCATATAGCCGTTTCTGTGAAGATCGTCAACTCTTTCAAATTCCTTTATTTCCACGTTTTTCATAAATCCATATTCAAATCAAGTGTTTCGTCATCGTTTGCCTTGCGTTTTTGTTTCTTGCTTTTTACTACTTTTATCTCGCCAACCGTATAAAAGCCTATTGTAGGCGCATCATTTTCGCTTTTCTTTACAGCAGCCTTAACGTTTTGCATAAGCACATTCACAGCCAGTATCTCGCCTGTTCCGTCGGGAGTTGAAATAATATCTCCTTCGCGCGGAAGATTTTTGTTAAGCTCCTCATACATATCTTCTTCGTACTTAAGACAGCACATAAGCCTGCCGCATATACCGCTTATTTTTGTAGGATTTAAAGACAGATTCTGCTCTTTTGCCATTTTAATCGAAACCGGGTGAAAATCACCGAGAAACGAAGCACAGCAAAGAGGGCGGCCGCAAATCCCGATGCCGTTTAACATTTTTGCTTCGTCGCGCACACCTATCTGCCTAAGTTCTATGCGCGTTCTGAAAACCGACGCAAGTTCTTTTACAAGTTCTCTGAAATCCACACGCCCGTCCGATGTGAAATAAAATATAAGCTTGTTGTGGTCAAAAGTCATTTCTACATCCACAAGCTTCATGTCAAGCTGATTTTTGGCTATTTTTTCCTCGCATATAAGGAAAGCTTCTTTTTCCTTCTGCGAGTCTTCTTCCTCCTGTTTGGCATCATTTTCGTTTGCCGGACGTATTACTTTTTTAAGCGGCTGAAAAACATCCGCATCCTCTACCATAGTATTCGCCTTAACTATCTGGCCGTATTCAACGCCTCTTGCCGTTTCAACTATGGCAAAGCTACCTTCTTCAAATTTATTTCCATCCGGGTCAAAGTAATATACCTTTCCGGCTTTTTTAAATCTTATGCCAACTATTTCGGTCATTTCAGTTCTCCTTTATCTCCATAAAAAGCATTTCCATAGCAAGCTGGAAATTTGTATTAAAGCTGAGCAATTCCTCTGTTCTTTTAATTGCATCTGTTATTCTTTCAAGACTTTCAAAGCTGTAGTGCTCAGCCAAAGCCATTATATCTTCTTTCATATCCTTTTGTATAATATACTTGTCGCTTTTAAAACGTTTTGCCGTATAAATATCCCTGTACCACATAAATATCATTTCCAGAAATTCACTGTAGCCCTTGTATTTTTCAAAACTTGCGCCCAAAGTCATTACGCTTGAAACAGACATCCGCGTAATGGCAGAAAGTTTTTCATAAAGATCCCTGCGCATGTTCGCAAAATCCTCGTCCTGCGAAAGCTGTACGGCTCGTCCTATGCTCCCCATTGAATATTCGGCAAAAAATGCGGCATCCGTCTGACTCAGCCCCTGTTTTTCCGACAGATATTCCTTTACATCATCGTTTTTCAAAGGCATAAACTTAAGCTCAACGCAGCGTGACAAAACCGTAGGCAGTATGCTTTTCATATTTTCCGCAATAAGCATAATTACCACATATTCAGGCGGTTCTTCAAGCGTCTTTAAAAGTGCGTTTTGCGCCTGCTGTGTCATTGTTTCGGCGTTATCCACAATAAAAATCTTGTACCTGCAGCGGTATTGCTTTGTCTTTACGCGCTCTATTATCTGCTCGCGCACATCATCTACGCTCAGCGCCTTTGTTTTTGTCGGATACACATAATATACATCCGGATTGTTCTTGCTGTCAAAGCTGCGGCAGGAAGCGCATTTTCCACAGGCTTTTCCGCATCCTGCTTCACACTGCATGGCTTTGGCAAAAGCGTTTGCCATTGTCTTTCTTCCGCTGCCTTTTTTGCCGCTGAAAATATAGGCATGTGACACACGCCCTTTTTCCATGCTTTCCTTAAGACTTCCGATTATTTGTGCATGTCCCTTTATTTCAGAAAAATCATTCATTGTCATTCACACCAATGCAAATATCAACGTATTTTTTAACTTCGTCAAATACCTCGTCAATGCTTCTTGAAGCGTCTATTCGCTTGATTCGTTTGTATTTATTTAAAAGCTCGACGTAGCCGTTATATACTTTCAAATGAAAGTCGGCTCTTTCGCTTTCTATTCTGTCAGGCTCTCTTTGGGTTTTTATGCGCTCCATTGCCTTTTGAGGCGTAATGTCGAAAAACAGCGTAAGCTCCGGTTCAACGCCGCATACCGCATAGCTGTTTATGTCCTCAATCATCTTTATATCAAGGCCGCGGGCATAGCCCTGATATACATAGCTTGAATCAACAAATCTGTCACATACGACAACAGTTCCTTCTTCAAGCGCGGGTATTATTTTTTCACGCATAAGCTGTGCACGGCTTGCCGCATATAAAAGCGCCTCTGCTTCACGCGACATATTTTTATTTTCAACATCAAGCAATATCGTTCTTATTTTTTCACTGATAACAGTTCCGCCGGGCTCTCTCAAAAAAAGTGCTTTAATGCCACGGTTTTCGAAATATTTTTTCAGTTTTTCAAGCTGTGTGCTTTTACCTGAGCCGTCTGTTCCTTCAGCCGTTATAAATTTTCCGTGTTTTTCCATTTTTTTACCTCATTTGAAAAAAGTCAGTCTGTCAAAAGGGAAAAATATCATTACCGCTTTCCCCTCTATATCTTTTGTTTTTACGGGTCCAAAATCCCTGCTGTCCGTGCTCTCTTGAGCATCGTCGCCAAGAACATACACATAACCCTTTTCAATCACATATTTTTTATCCTCAGTGCCGGCTTTAAAGGCATAGCCTCTTTTTTCGATGTTATTTATGTAAAGCTTTTCGTCTTTTATCTCTATGCTGTCGCCCGCAACGGCGGCTATACGTTTGACAATTCCCGTTTTTCTGTCGTTTATGTCAAGCTTAATGACCACAATATCGCCTGTGGCACATTTATCCAGCACCGCCATTATGCGGCTCATAAATATACGGTCTTTATTGTGCAGGGTAGGCATCATTGAGCTTCCGTTTACGCTTACCGGGAAAAGAACATAAAAAAACACCACTACGATTACAGCCGTTTCAAGTATTTCAGAGCCAATTTTTTTTAACGCTTTTAAATTCATTTCTTTCTCCGCAACATAAAAAAACAATACTTTGATGTACAATCTCTTTTATTATATTGCATTTTCCGCCAGTTATAAATACTTTTTGAAAATTATTTTTTCGCAAGTCATACTCTTTCGCAATATCCAGTATTTTCCATAAAAATCAAAAACATCTCTCAATAAATTTATCTCAACCGCGCTTGGCAAAGATTGTGCCGGCCAAGACTGTTTTTTTTAGCATTTTTCCAAACAGCGTCAGCAGCCTTGTATTGTTTTTCTGCCATATTTCAACCGTTTTCATAACTCTGTCCTTGTATGTATATCTTTTGGCATCCTGTTTTGCCAAAACCGCGCATCTGAAAAGTTCTTCGCCTGCTTTGGTTTTTATTATAAGCTCTCCGGTTTTATCGCCTGCTTTTATTTCGGCTTCTTTGCTATCGGCAATAATCAGATATCTTTTTATGTTTTTTAATTCATCTTCACTCAGACAGGCATACCCGTCGCATTCGCATATATCGTCTACTTCTTTCGTGTCTGAAAAAGTTACATTTGTATTCCCCAATATTTTTCCTTTTTCTGCAATTTTATACATCTTATAATTTTCAAATCCATAGGAAAGCATGTTTTTTGAGTCTTTCCATTTTTGTTCTTTGCCGGCGTTTCCCCATCCGCTTGCAAGATTAACGCTTATAAGCGTTAGATTGTTTCTTTGGGCCGCGCCTACAAAACAGTTTCCGGCTTTTCCGGTAAATCCGGTTTTTACGCCGATTGCTCCGTCAAATTCGTTTAAAAGCCTATTTTTCGAGTATACGGTGTAACTTTTTTCGGTATTGTTTTTAAGCGGAATAGTAATCTGGCGTGTAGCTATTATATTGCGAAATTCACTGTTTTTAAGCGCATACCGTGTAATAAGAGCCATATCGTAAGCAGTAGAGTGATGATTTCCGCAGTCAAGCCCGTTTGGCGTTACAAACTCGGTATTTAAAGCTCCTATTTCCTTGGCTTTTTTATTCATAATTTCAGCAAAACCCGAAACGCTTCCGCCTATGTGCTCGGCAACCGCCACTGCGCAGTCGTTTGCGGAAAGAAGCATAAGAGGATAAAGCAAGTCATAAAGTCTGTGTTTCTCTCCCTTTTTAAGTCCCAAATGCACCTTAGGCGAGCTTGCGGCATTTGCGGAAGCCGTTACTGTTTCTTCAAGCTTTCCGGACTCAAGAGCTATTATACATGTCATTATTTTAGTCGTGCTTGCCATTGGAAGCTGCTTATTCATGTTTTTTTCATACAGCACTCGCCCTGTTTCGTATTCCATAAGACATGCGCCCTGAGCCCGTATGCCTGTTAATTCGTCACAGTGCGCTTCAACCGGAAATATAAAAAGCAGTATCAAAATGAACGCTACGAGTCTTTTCAAAAAAATCACCTCATAGTATTTTATTTTTGATACTGCTTTATATTCATAAAACGCTTTCTTGAAAGCTTTGCTCGCAAAGGCGCGGTATTGACACATACAAATGCCGCTTGCCGCCGCTGTTTGGCAACCGCCTAAACTCTTTTATTTGAAATCCTCAAGATATCCGTCCTTGTCAAACTGCAGTTCATATGGCTCGGAAACTATCTCAACATCGTCTCTGTTCATTACGTCAGGTATAAGGCTTTCGGAAATCTCAAGTTCGTCGAGAGACAGCGTGTCGTGTATTCTTGCAACTCTTGCCTTTGAATAGTCTATTTTTGTACATGTTCTTATTGCAAGGCGCAGGGCTTCAAAGTCGTTGTTCTGGTAAACAGGTATCTTTCCTCCGTCTATCATTGTGTTTGTTGAAAGATTTATCCATGTGCTTGCCCAGTCGCAGGAATTAAGGCATCGCCTTGTTGTAATATCTGCAAGACCAAGACCGCAGGCATTATGGTGGCTCTGCTCTGTAAGACCTCTTATAAACAGTTTTTTGCAGTGGAAATCATCCTTGAAATACGGCATAAATCCACGGCCCGTAACGTTGGGATCAGCGCCCTCGCCGCTTATGTTTTTGCCTATTTTGTCTATTATAAGCACATCAATGTTGTCAAATTTCATTCTCGGCAGACGTTTTTTGGCTATCTGCAGCATCTCATGGTCGCCTTCCATAATCTTTTCCTTAGGGAAAGCCATTATTTCAGAAATCTCGTCATACGCATTTTGTACAACGCCTATTCCCATTACCACGTTCATTTTCTCAAGAAATTCTTTCGCCACTATTGGTATTCTTTCGCCGAAAGTGTCAAAGCCCTGCTTGTGAAACCATGAGCAGCCCGTGTGTTTTGCAATTCCAATAGCTATCATCTTGCATATGCCGCTTTCGTTATAGCCTTTAAAATCAGTGTGCGGCTTGACCTTATTAAACAGAACTATTCCGTCGGCTTCAGCGGCATATTTGTCGCAGTATATAGGCGTATGCGCGGCATCATCCATCTGTCCTATAAGCTTTACTTCCATTGACGCCTTTATAGGCACTCCTATGGCTTCTTCTGTTATTCCGTAGCCATTTATTACTTCCAGGTTTCCTTCCGCCGTGCCGCCGCCGTGACTTCCCATTGCAGGTATTATAAACGGCTCAGCGCCCCACTTTTTAAGTTTGTCACAGATTGCCTTAACAAGCACCGGAAGACTTGGTATTCCGCGGCTTCCAACTGTAACGGCAATGGATTTCCCTTTAAGTGACGACTTATCTATTTCAACCTTGTCCATTTCGGTTTCAATATGTGCCCTTACATCGTCAATTTTGTCGCTTTCATATTTTTCTTTTATTCGTACCATCTTTGGCATAGGTACTTCCTCAATGCCCTGAACCGGAAAATTTATCTCCGGAAAATCAATAAACGTCATCTTGCATTCTCCTTTCAATATATCAGCAGAAATTACACTTTCTTGCCATTGACATATCGTTAAAGCCCAAAGCTTCAGCTTTGCTCTTTTCTCCGTTTATTACTTCTGTTACGAGCTTAAAAAGTTCTTCGCCCTTTTCATCAATAGCCGCCGTACCCCCTATTATACCGCTTGCGTCAAAATCTATGTTGTCTTTCATAAGGGCATACTTTTCGTTGTTTCCTGTAATTTTGATTACAGGAACTATACCGTTTCCTGTTGGTGTTCCGCGGCCTGTGGTAAATACAACTATCTGCGCTCCTCCGGCTACCATAGCCGCAATTGAAGCAATATCCTGTCCCGGGGTATCCATTACAACAAGGCCTTTTTTGTTTTTGTCTATCTGCTCGCCATAGCCGTAAACCTCGGTTATAGGCGCTGTTCCGGCCTTGTGGATACAGCCAAGCGATTTTTCCTCAAGCGTTGTTATTCCGCCCTGCTTGTTGCCTACCGACGGATTGCCGTCCCTCAGGCTTTCTCCGTGTAAAGTAAAATAATCCTCATTGTCTTTTATTATCTTAAGAAGTTTTTTTGCAACCTCTTCGTTTACACACCTTGGAGCCAAAATATCCTCTGTGCCTACAAGTTCCGAGGTTTCCGAAAGTATGCTTATTCCGCCCAAAGCAACTATTTTGTCGCTTACATACCCAAGGGTCGGATTTGAAGCAAGGCCGCTTGTAGGGTCGCTTCCGCCGCATTCCGTTGCAAAAATAATCTCTGAAAAATCAATATCCTCTTTTTTGCATTTTGAAGCTTCAATGCTCATTTTTGTGGCATATTCCACTCCTATCTGCGCCGCTTTTATTGTGCCTCCCGCATCTCTTATAACCACGCTTTCAAGAGGCTTGTTTGTAAGAGCGCGAATCCTTTCGCAAAGAAGTGAGGCCTGTACGTTTTCGCAGGTGTTTCCTACAACAACGGTACCGAAAACATTTGGATTTGCCGCAAAGCCCGACAAAACCTTAAGCGTTATTTCAAGATCGGCAACCGCCATAGCGCATCCGCCCTGATTAGGTATATATACAGCTCCCGGAACCTGTGAAGCAATAAACCTTGCTGTTTCGCTTGCGCAAAGCGAGCACGGAAGAATGAGTATGTGATTTCTTATTCCCGCACGTCCGTCTGTTCGTCTGTAGCCTTTAAAATTCATTGTCGTCACTCCTCTTCAATTCATTTTACTGTCAAGATTTTGAGTATGCACATATCCGCCCTTTTTTATGTCGCAAAGCGCATAGCCTATTTTGCAGCCATACTTTATTACTATGTCGCCTTTTTTTATGTCACAAAGCGCAGTTTTATGAAATTTCGGTATATCTTCCGAAGCGATTATTTTATTTTCTTTGCCGTTAATGGCATAGGATATTTCTTCTCCTGCTTTTACAGGCGCTATTACTGTAGCAACTGTATCCTTTTCATTTATTACCAAACAATTATACATCAGCAGACCTCCTTATACGTCGCGCGACAGATATTGCAGAATATCAGCGCTTTCTTCAATAGTTTTGTCTATACTTGCGGCATCTTTCTTAAGTACAGGTTCAAAAAGCAGCTCATGGGTTTTAGCCGAAAGCTCCGGCACAGCGTCCTGGTTCCTATATGTTTTAAGCATTATAGGTATAAAATATTTCATTGCAAAAGAATATATTTTTTCAATGAACGCATTATGTGTCGCTTTTCCCAAAAGAGAATGAAACTCCAAGTCAAGCTCAAGCTTTCTTTGACCTATGTTTTCGCTGTTTGCCTTAAGATTTTTGAAGTTTTCAATATTTTCACTTATGTTTCTAATATCTTCCTCATCGGCATACATAACGGCAAGTGTAAGAACGCTCTTTTCGATGCATTTTCTAAAATCCCGTATTTCTCTTTGTGAAGGCTCCATAAGCAGAAAACTAAAAAGCACAGGGTCGATGTTTGACGAGCTTCCGTCTGAAATATAGCTTCCGTTTCCACGCTGTATATCCACCACGCCAAAGGCCGACAAAATCTTAAGCGCTTCTCTTACAGAGCCGCGGCTTACAGAAAGCATTTGTGAAAGTTCGGTTTCACTTGGTATTTTGTCGCCCGGCCGCAGCTGCTTTTTTTCAAGCTGCTCCTTAAATGTATTAATTACAAATTCCACAGCCGTTTCGTTTTGCTTGCCTTCAACTGAGCTGAAAGGCATCATTGTCACCTCCACTTGTAAAACGTTTGATGTTTGATGTATTTATTATAAATCGTTTGACAATGATTGTCAATTAAAAAACAAACTGTATACAAGTATATTAATTTTTGATTTTAACACCTGATCTCATCAAAAATGTTGCTGAAATTCATTTTTATAAATGATATAAAATCCCTTGCGGCAGGTGAACATTTTTCTTCGCTGCGGCTTCCAAGACACAGTGTTCTTTCGGCTTTTTCCTTAAGGCGTACTTTTGATATTCCGTTTTCGATTCCGAGCACCATTAGTTCAGGCAAAATGCTGAAGCCAAGCCCGTTTCTAATCATTGAAAGCGTTACGTAATCCTCAGCTACCGAATATTTTATGTTCAGTTTTACATGATTTTCATTTATAAGCCGTCCAAGATCGTATGCCATTCCTTCCCCCGGCATTATAAACGGTTCGGAAATAAGTTCATGCACGGATATTTGTTTACTGTTTGCAAAGCGATGATTTGCCGGAAACACTGCCAAAAGCCGTTCGGTTTTAAGTATTTTTGTCTGTATTTTAGCTTTTTTTGGTTTAGATAAGATACCGCAATCCATTTTACCCTCATATATCCAGTTTTCTATTTGTTCATAATTCCCATCGCATATGTTTATGACTATATTGGGATGAAGCTTTGCGTAATGTTTAAGCAAAATAGGAAGCCAGTGAACCGATACGCTTGTAAGACACGCGAAATTAATCGTACCTCTTTCAAGGCCCGCTATTTTTCCGGCTGTTTGTATAAGCTTTTCCTCACTTTCAAGCATTTCCTTTATATACGGAATCACTTCCTCCGCTGCCGGATTTATATGGCTTTCACGCTTTCCGCGTATTAAAAGCGGTATACCCATAAGTTTTTCAAGCGCACGTATGCTCTGGCTTACGCTTGACTGCGTATATCCTATATCATCAGCCGTTTTTGTAAAGTTTCCTTCTTCAAGCACTTTCATTAATATTTTAAGTTTTTCGGTATCCATAATCGTTTTTCCTTATTATAATTATTTTTATTATTAATTTTTATTATGCTTTCAATGCTGTTATAATGCAATAAGAATTTTATGTGAAAGAAGGATTTTTTTATGAATAAGCATTCTGCGTCACTTATTATGACTATAATCACTTTGTTTTGGGGCTCATCATATCTTTTTATGAAACAAAGCCTGAATTCAATGGATGTATTTTGCATAATAAGCCTGCGTTTTATCACTGCGTTCGTAATTACTTTTCCAATACTTATTTGTATCAGAAAAAAAATAACTCCTACCGCTGTTTTTCATAGCCTTAATTTCGGGCTTTTGCTCATACTGGTATTTGTGTTTATACTTGAGGGTCTTAGAACAACAACCAGTACAAGCGCCAGTTTTCTTGTAAGCCTTACTGTAATTTTTGTACCGCTGCTTACAATGCTTTCAAAGCAGTCAAAACCAAAACCGGCCATGTTTGTTACCTGTTCGATAGCGCTTATCGGTGTCGCCATTTTAACCCTTTCAGACTCATTCGGCCTGTCCAAAGGTGATATTTTCTGTGTTTTAGGTTCGTTTTTCTATGCCCTTCATATATTATACGGAAGACATGCCGTTAAAGATTCCGACCCGCTTGCAGTAGGCATAATGCAGGTTGGTTTTGCAGGATTTATAAGTCTTTTGTTTTCACTTAAGCTCGGAAGTTTTCATCTTCCGCAAACACCGGCTGCTTGGGGTGATATACTTGCCCTTGGTATATTATGCAGTGCTTTCGGGTTTGTGCTGCAGCCGGTTACCCAAAAATATATATCTCCCGTTTCGACCGGTCTTATTTTTTCTCTTGAACCGGTATTTGCTTCTGTTTTTTCAATTCTTATTGAACATACATTTCTTCCTGTGCATTGTTATTTCGGAGCGTTACTCATATTTTTAAGCGTTATTGCAAATGGCGTGTTTTTAAAGAACTGAAAAAACGGCTTATCCACGCCACCTTCCGGTTTTGTGATAAGCCGTTTATTTTTATGCGCCCTGAACTTCTTCGTCCTTGGCTCTCTTTTCCTCAATAGCCTTCAAATTTATATCTGTAACACATCAAAAGATAAATATAAAGAAGTCGTTTGAAACACCTAGGGAGGCAATACTTTCAGACATTATTTTAATCTGTCAAGAATTGGCAACCAGTTAAGGATAATAATAGTAACTGATGAATAAGTTAATATACTGCTCAGACATGTTCGAAAATCCATTGAACATTTATAATCAATGGATTTGTAAAAAAGATATTTGAACAATATAGGCAAGTGCCTTTTTGTATTCTAATAGCTTGCGTTGCTTTTTATAATGAATTTTCAAGGCAAAACTTATGTTTGATTTTTTTTCAAACTGTGATAAAATATTGTTATCACAAAGGAGGTATATTTATGTTTTGTTCAAAATGTGGAAGCGAGCTTCCCGATGGTTGCAGTTTTTGTCCTAATTGCGGCAAACCTGTTAATTGTATCAAAGCTGCTCATACAAGCTCTGTTAACAGTACTTTTACTTCAAACTCAAATATAGACATTATTGCTAGCGTTTTAGGAAACTCATTTATTATTTTGGGATGTTTTCTTCCGTTTCTATCGGTACATATCCTCACTTTCGAGAAAAATCTTTCACTCATTGATGCTGGCGGGCCATTAATAGCGGCTTTTTCGGCGTTGTGTTTGATTTTCTTTTTACTCAAAAAACAGCTTGTAGCCTTAATACCTTTTGGCTTTACTATCGGAACAAATATTTACATGCTAAAAAAGACCGCCGATGCTCTCCACTCAGAGCCCAACATTGATGTAAGCAATTTTATTAATTGTAAAATAGGTGCATACCTTTACTTTTTGGGAATTATCATCATGATTGTGTCTTTTGTAATCTATTTTTACAACGTAAAAAAGCATGATCAAAAACTGTCCTTTGCGGCTCAAAAAATTATTCTTACTGTAACATTTGTAATTTGCTGTTTACTTGTTTTTGGTTATAGGTATGCAAAGCCTTACATACAAAATGAGAACAAATACAGGCAGGCAACCGAGTATTTTAACGACAAAGATTACAGTTCGGCTCTCGATTTATATACATCTATCGGCAGCTACAAGGACAGCGACAATCTGGCTTCACAGTGCAAATATGCCTTAGCTGATGCAGATAAAACAAGTGGAAATTATGAAATTGCCGCCAATAAATTTGCAGAACTTGGCAATTTCAGCGATTCAAAAGACAAAGAAAATGAATGTATATATCTTCTTGCCACCGATTATTACAATAAGGGGCTTTATGAATACGCAAAAGAGTCATTTGAAAGTATCTCAAACTATAAAGATTCAAATACAATGATAGACAACTGCGATGATCAGTTGGCTCAGGAATCAGAAATACTTCCGCCTTTTGTATTTGATGAACCCAAATCGCAGCCACATGACGAAAGTGGGCAGAAAGCTTCGACTTCGGAAAACTCAAAAGCTGCTGATACCGCAAAAAGTATTGAATACGGAATTACAGACGATAATGGAAACATAACCAAGCCATGCTATACCTTAACCTTTCCAGAAAGCTGGAGCGGTAAATATGTTGTAAACTCACGCATTATCAACGATTTCTTTGACACTGAATTTTGTGAGAAATTATCAGTTGATACAGGCTATAACGGAACGCTTTTTTCTATAAGTTTGATGCCTACTTCAGATGACTATACCTCTTTTCCAAGCTATGATTATATCGGAACCATAACTGTATCTGGCGTTGGCGATTTTAATGTTATTGCAACATACCCTACTGACGTCTGCTTCAACACTTTTAATAAAGATGCTTCTGACCAATACTCAGCTATGCAAGAAGACGTAAAACAAATAATAGGCACTTTCAAGCCTACAAAAAACGCAGCTTTCGCAAGGTAATAAAAATAATAACGAGTATAAAAAAATGCACCTTCGACATCGTTTCCGACACCGAAGGTGTATTTTTTGTTTTTTATGCGCCCTGAACTTCTTCGTCCTTGGCTCTCTTTTCCTCAATAGCCTTCTTAAGTATCATGTCCTTAACCTTCATAAGTCTGGTATTGGATGAACGCTCGTCCTCAGAAAGCTTCTGAGTAATATATTTTATTGTTTCTTCGTAATTTGGTATCATTACGTTTTCAAGAGCATTAACACGTCTTCTGGTCTTTTCTATCTCCTGTGCCATAAGCTGAGCGCTTTTTTCACTTTGTGCAAGCTTTAAAAGCGGCTCCATAGCGGATGAGAAAGCCTCCGTTGAAAGATCAAGCTCTCCGGATGTAAAGGCAAGACCATACGGATAAATATCGTCGCTGTTGTTTGCCGTTTTGAAATCAAATACCGGCACATTAACGCTCATGATATTTTTGTTTGACACATCAACAGCAATTTGCTGCTTTGGCATCATAAGGGCTTCGCCAAGATACTCCTGGCTCATTACGGCTCTTGCTATAATAAAGCTTTTGTACGCTTTTTCTATAGCCGCTTCGGCTTCCTCACGGAGTTCTTTGTTTTCCCTCACAATTTCAAGAAACTGCTTCATAAGCTCGTCAAGTTTATCCTTTAAAAGCTTATGGCCTCTTGTTGCCGTTTTGAGCTGTTTTTTAAGACGTGCCATTTCCATTCGTGTAGGGTTTACATTAAGTCTGCTCACACCTTATCACTCCTTAGGCATATATTTTTCGATATACTCGTCACGTATACGCTTAAGCTCACTCTTAGGCAGCTTGCTCAAAAGCTTCCAGCCTATCTCAAGAGTCTGTTCTATACCTCTTTCTGTCTTGAAGCCCTGTGAAACGTATTCCTTTTCAAAATCATCGGCAAACTGTGCATAAAGGAGATCTACCTCCGAAAGTGCGGATTCACCAAGGATTGACATAAGCTCCTTTGCGTCTTTACCACGTGAGTACGCCGCAAAAAGCTGGTTCATAGTATCTGCGTGATCTTCTCTTGTCTTGCCTGCGCCTATACCTTTATCTTTCAGACGGCTAAGGGACGGAAGAACGTCGATTGGCGGCTGAAGTCCTTTTTTATAAAGCTCACGGCTAAGTATTATCTGACCCTCTGTTATATATCCTGTAAGGTCAGGAATAGGATGAGTCTTATCGTCTTCAGGCATTGTAAGTATAGGTATCATTGTTATTGAACCTTCTACGCCTCTTTTTCTTCCGGCTCTTTCGTACATCGTTGCAAGGTCGGTATAAAGGTAGCCAGGGTATCCGCGACGGCCCGGAACCTCTTTTTTAGCCGCAGATATTTCACGCAGTGCTTCTGCGTAGTTTGTTATATCCGTTATTATTACAAGTACATGCATGTGCTGCTCAAAAGCAAGATATTCGGCAGCAGTAAGCGCCATACGCGGTGTGCATACACGCTCTACGGCAGGGTCGTTTGCAAGGTTTACAAATACAACCGAACGGTCGATAGCGCCTGTATCCTGGAAGTCCTTTATGAAGAATTCCGCATCTTCAAACGTTATGCCTACCGCCGCAAATACAACGGCAAACTTGCTGTCTGTACCAAGAACCTTAGCCTGTCTTGCTATCTGTACGGCAAGGTTTGCGTGTGGAAGTCCGGCAGCCGAGAATATAGGAAGCTTCTGGCCACGAACCAGCGTGTTAAGTCCGTCTATAGCAGAAACGCCTGTCTGTATAAACTCCGAAGGGTAATCTCTTGCGGCAGGATTTATAGGTGCGCCGTTTATATCAAGACGTTTTTCCGGTATTATCTCAGGCCCGCCGTCTATAGGCTTGCCCATGCCGTCAAATACACGGCCGAGAATGTCCGGAGATACGCCAAAGTCAAGGCTTTTACCAAGAAATCTTACTTTACTGTCTGAAAGGTTGATACCTGTTGAGCTTTCGAAAAGCTGTACAAGAGCGGTATCGCCGTTTACTTCAAGCACCTTGCAGCGTCTGATTTCGCCTGTTGAAGCAAGCTCTATTTCGCCAAGCTCGTCGTATTTAACACCCTCAACGCCGGTTACAAGCATAAGAGGGCCGGCTACTTCCTGAATTGATCTGTATTCCTTAATCATTCTTCCTCAGCCTCCTTCTTTGTAAGGTCGGCAAGCTGATCCTTTATCATTGTTTCTATCTTGTCATACTCAGCATCAACGTTTGCTTCCTCAACATATTTTGCACGTCCTATTGTTTCCAAAACAGGAAGCTTTGAGATTTTGTTTATTGAAACGCCTGCCTTAACGGCCTTCTGGCCTTCGTCGTAAAACTTTAAAATAATGTTGAGCATTCTGTACTGCTTATGAAGCGAGGTATATGTATCTATTTCGTGGAAGGAGTTCTGGTGAAGGAAGTCCTCACGGATAGAACGCGTAACCTCAAGAATAAGTCTGTCGCTGTTTGAAAGTGAATCAACTCCGACAAGCTGTACTATTTCCTGAAGGTTTGCTTCTGTCTGAAGAAGCCTCATAGCCTCTGCTCTGTGCTCCGCAAAATCAGCTTCTACGTTTTTATCCGTCCAGTCGTCAACCTTGTCCTGATAAAGCGAGTAGCTTGTAAGCCAGTTGATAGCCGGGAAGTGACGCTTGTATGCAAGAGCCGAATCCAGACCCCAGAATACCTTAACTATACGAAGTGTTGCCTGGCTGACAGGCTCTGATGTATCGCCGCCCGGAGGAGAAACGGCTCCTATTGCAGTAAGCGAACCGACTCTTTCATCTTTTGAATTTATGCAGTGAACCATTCCGGCTCTCTCATAAAACTGTGCAAGACGGCTTCCAAGATATGCGGGATAACCTTCCTCACCAGGCATTTCCTCAAGACGACCGCTCATTTCACGAAGAGCCTCTGCCCATCTTGATGTTGAATCTGCCATAAGCGCAACGCTGTAGCCCATATCTCTGAAATACTCTGCTATTGTTATTCCTGTGTATATTGATGCCTCACGAGCGGCAACAGGCATATCTGATGTATTTGCGATAAGCACTGTTCTTTGCATAAGGCTTTCGCCTGTGCGAGGGTCTTTAAGCTCAGGAAACTCAAGCAGAACGTCTGTCATTTCGTTTCCGCGCTCGCCGCAGCCAATATATACAACTATATCTGCGTCAGCCCATTTTGCAAGCTGATGCTGTGTTACTGTTTTTCCGCTTCCGAAAGGCCCCGGTATTGCGGCAACTCCGCCTTTTGTAATAGGGAAGAATGTGTCTATAACCCTCTGGCCTGTTATAAGAAGCGACTCAGGACTTTGTTTTGATTTATAAGGTCTTTCTTTACGAACAGGCCATTTCTGCATCATCGTCAAAGGCATATCAACGCCTTTTTCGGTTGTAAGCACAGCAACCTGCTCATCTACAGTAAAGTCGCCTTCATTTATTTCCTTTATTGTGCCTTTAAGTGTAGGAGGCACCATTATACGGCATTCAACAACGCTTGTTTCCTGAACGGTGCCTATTATATCACCGCCTGTAACCTTGTCGCCTGCTTTTGCCACGGCTTTAAAGTGCCACTTTTTTTCTCTGTCAAGAGAAGGAACCTCTATGCCTCTTTTGATATTTGCTCCGGAAGTTTCATAAAGCTTTTCAAGAGGACGCTGAATTCCATCATATATGGTTGAAATAAGGCCCGGGCCAAGTTCAACGCTCATAGGCATTCCTGTGGAAACTACCGTTTCACCAGGACCAAGACCGCTTGTTTCCTCATAAACCTGAATAGAGGCTTTGTCACCGTGCATTTCTATTATCTCACCGATAAGGTGCTTTTCAGAAACCCTTACAACGTCGAACATGTTGGCATCACGCATGCCTTCTGCCACAACAAGCGGGCCCGACACCTTAACTATTGTGCCTGTACTCATTATTTAATCACCACTCAATTCTTATTTTTTAATCCTCGCCAAACAATATGTCTGCTCCGATGGCCCTCTTTGCAGATTCTCTAACTTCGTTCATTCCCAATCCCATGCTGCCTGTAATTCCAGGTATTACGATTATCGCCGGAAGCTCGCTGTCTTTATATTTGTCTATGGCTTCCTTGCCTGAAACCGCATATTTTTCTGTGATATATATTATCGCATAATCATTTTCAGCAAGAGTATGGATCTGTTTTTTCACTTCGTCAGCGTCATAAACCGGAAAAATATCAAGTCCGAGAGCAGTAAAGCCCATAACGCTGTCTTTGTCACCGACTACAGCTACTTTATACATAGGCATCCCTCAATCTTTCTCTTATGGTATCAGTTTCGATATCGTTTATTTTTCCGCTGATAATTATTCTTACGGTCTTTGCTTCCATCTCAACAGCGTAAATGTACGCCACAAGCGGCTCCATCGTAAGAGATTTATATCTTGCGTCCTTTATGAACGCCATTATATAGTCGTCACATGCTTTTTCAAAGGCGGTAAACCCGTTTTGCATCTTTTCGCAAAGCTCGTCATAGCCATAGCCTTTAAGCCCGGCGGAAGGATTGTCGCCGCCAAAAGCCTTGATAAACGTATCCTCTCCTATTGAGCCGTCCGAAATATAGACCTGTGAAAACACTGAAGGGCTTTTTTTCATATTGCGCACTCTCAAAAAGCTCTTGAGGTTTGTAAGGTCTGTAAGCAGCCCAACATATTTCTGCACATATTCGTTATCGCTTTTTTGCGCTGTTTCAATCATGTCTTTAAACGCAAAACTATCCATAACGATATCTATGCTCTGGCCGCTTTGTGTTTTTGAATATTCGTCCTGAGCCTTGGCTATTGCCTCAGACATATGTCCGTGGAGCTTTACATAGCTTTTTGACGCAAACGCCTCTTTCAACATTTCAAGCGGTACTGTTCCTCCGTCAACAAGAAATTCCGAGCCGTCTTTTCCTGATAACTCGCTTTTTATGAGCACTGCCAGATTATGGTAGTCGTTTTTCAAAAGAAAAACCTCCATAAAATTCTCGTCCGGAACAAGCTCAACAACATCCGCGTATGCCTTTGAAAGACGCCTTGAAAGCGCTTCCTCATAATTTTTTTCGTTTATGCTGGCTTCCCCGCCATAGCCTGCTTCAGAAAGCAGCTTAAACACCTCGGCGGCATTTTTGGCGTCAGTAAGCTGTTCATAGTTTTTCTTGGAAAGGAGAGTGTTTTCAAGCATTCTGATGCGGGCGACTGCATAAGGATATAGTTTGTTTTTTGCCATTACGGCACCTCCTTATTTGAATAATAGCCCTGCTGCAAGCTGCTGTATTTCTTCCCTTTCTACCGCGATTATTGAATCAAAGGAATAATTGTATTCTATATCGCCTTTTTTAACAACAAATCCACCGTCGATATCCCTGCATTCATCGGATACCTTAAGGCCCATTTTTTCAACATCTTTGCCGAGTGCAGCTTTATCCTTAGCTGAAAATATTATTTCGCTTGCGGAACAGTCGGCATTTTTTATCATGTCAAGCACAATAACCCTGTATTCGTCAGGCGTAAGGGAGGCAAGACGTTTTCTTGCTTCACTCATAACCTCGTCAATGCATTTTTGCTTTTCGGCAAGGATAAGCTTTTTAGCTTCCATATCTGCAGCAGAAAGTTCCTTCGCGGCAGCTTTCTGTGCTTCAATCGCAGTAATTTTGTCAGCCGCGGCTTTTTCCTTAACGGCCTTGGCCTGCGCTGCTGTCAAAACACTGTCGGCCTCGCTTTTGGCCGTTTTCCTTACTTCATCGGCCTGTGCGTTGGCATCGGCTAAAATTTTATCAATCAAGTTCTGTCCGTTTTCCATAGGAGTTTATCCTCCTTTTTATAATGTGATGCTGTTGACCATGATAAACGAAATAAGAAGTGCAAGTACGGCGTATGTCTCAACCATGGCAGCAAAGATCATACCTTTTGCAAGCTCGCCAGGCTTCTTGCCTATAAGCATAATGCCGGCAGCTGCTGTCTTGCCCTGTGCAATAGCGGAGAATATACCTACAAGTCCAACAGGCAGTGATGCTGCGAATATGTAAGCGCCCTGTGATACCGTAAGGTCAACCAGTCCGTTTCCGCCAAGGAAACCAACCTTAAGAAGTATGATGAAAGAAATAAGAAGTCCGTAAATGCCCTGCGTTCCAGGAAGAGCCTGAAGCACGAGCACCTGGCCGAATTTGTTTGGATCCTCAGACATAACTCCGGCACCAGCCTCACCTGCAATGCCAACGCCTATAGCTGAACCTATGCCTGCAAGAGCAGCCGTTGCGGCTCCGAGCATAGCATAAAAATGACCACTGAAATTGAATAATGTAATACTGTCCATTTACTTTTCCTCCTTTATTATATCAACATATTTTGTTTTTCTGTTAAACGGATCAAACGCAACTCCTCCGCCGTCATAGAACTTTCCGAAAAATTCTACATACTGAAGTCTGCTTGCGTGAACAAATGATCCAAGAGTATTTATTGCAAGGTTAAACACATGACCTATTATAAATATTATAACAGTCACTATAAACGCTATAACTCCTGTACCGAGCATTGAACCAAGGGTATTTATAACCTGTGATATAACGCCTGTCGCAAGGCCAAGAGCGAGAAGTCTTGAGTAAGAAAGAACATCCGAAAGGTAGCTTGTTATGCCGTAAAGGCTTCCAAGTCCGCCAATAAGCTTTCCTATTCCTTTTCTGCTGCGTCCTGCCGTACAGAGTATTCCCAATGCACCTACTATTGCCATCCATTTTCCTATTGAGCTTAATACAGGCGCTACTTTTCCGCCTACCGCAAAAAGCACAAGACCGCTTAAAAGCGCATACCACATAAATATATCGCATATCGCATCTACTAAATGCCCGCTTTTTATAAGTATGTATGCTTTAAGACCCATGCCTACAAAAAGATGTATCGCTCCCAGTATAAGAGAGAATGTAAGCAATCGCATAGGTTCATCCATAGGGCTGTACCACAGAGGCTTTATGCCGAATGCATCTCCGAAGTATCCGCCAAACATGACGCCCCAGAATGCCGTTGAAATACCGCAGTACATAAAAAGTTTGACAAGCTTTTTCATAAGTCCCTCAAGCCTGTAAACCTTAAGCAGTACAAAGCAGCTGATTGTAATTATTATTCCGTAGGCAGCATCTGAAAGCATCATACCGAAAAATATGAAGTAAAACGGTGCTAAAAACGGAGTAGGATCAACATCGTTTACCGAAGGCAGTGAATAAAGCTCCGTTATTGCTCCGAATGGCTCGGCAAGCTTGTTTTCCTTTAAAAGTATAGGCATGTCTTCGCCTTTTTCGCGTGCCTTTGTTTCATAAAAGCAGGTGTAACCGTCAAGAAGCTTCTTAACTTTTTCTTCGCTTTTTACAGGAAACCATCCGTCAAAATAGAACGTTTCCTTTGTAATAAGGATATTATCAAGCGCGTCGCATCTGCCTTTTTCTATTGCAAGGCGGTCATACAGATACTCCAACGTCTGTATGTTTTCAGATTCCTTTGTCATAGCCGCCTCGTCGGCGCTGATTTTTTCTGTTATGTCTTTTATTTCTTTTTCACATCTGATTATGTTTTCGTCAGCCGTTCCCTTTACATCATCAAATGACACCGGATTAAACCCGCTCTGGCGAAGCACATCAAGCATTGCATCCGCATCGTTTTTAAGTGCAACAGCAACACAGTAGCGCTGCTTTTCATCTGACGATACATCAGATATTACCGCGCCCTGCGTGTTTTCCGAAAGCCCCTTTTCAACATCACCCTCAACGGCAGCCAAAGGCAGCGTTCCCAAAATAATTGAGGCATATTTTGTCTCTTTCATTTCAAGCGGAAAGCTATAATTTTTCCAATGCGCAAGCCCTGCCGAAAGCGTTTCAAACTTGCTTTTTTCGCCATACTGAGCATGTATCTTTTTATAAAGCGAATTGACGCGCTGTGTTAAATCAAATGCGGCATCGGTATCCGATGTCTTTTCGGCAAATTCTGTTTCGCTTACAGGCTTTCTGCATTTTATCAAAGGCCTTTTGCCCTTAAAATATTTATCCAATACCTCGATTGCAGAAGACACTTCGGAAAGTTTGCTCTCGATATCGGCTTTTTTCTCGTAATTTCCGTCTCTTTTTGTAAGTGCGGACCATTCTGCATCCGCCATCTTATCTTCCTGGTCATTCATTTCCACAACGCCAAGAGCCATAAGAGATTTAAGAATTTCGGATTTGTCGGAATTAAGAGCAACGACGCTAAGTTTTTTCAGTTCAACTATCGCCATTTGTACCCACAACCTTTCTTAAAACCGACTTTATTGCTGTTTCCTTGTTTTTTTCGGCGATAAGCCTAACTTCCTTGCACTTTTCCTGTGCCTTGGCAATTATTTCTTCGGCCTGCGGCTTGCTTTTCGAAACTGCTTCATCAACAGCCTTTACTCGGTAGCTCAGGGCATCCTTTTTTGCCTGTTCCAACAAAGCCTCAGCCTTAGCTTTTGCATCATTCTTTATTGCTTGAGCCTCGCTTTGAGCCTGTGCCTTAATTGTATCGACTTTGTTCTCGGCTTCCACAATATTTTTGATTACTTCTAAAGCCATTATTATCACCTCTCTTGTTCGCCGCACTGTATTTGTAATACGGCTTGATGTTTTGGCAGTCTTTATGGCAGCCATCTATATTTACCCATTAAAGAATGGTAAAATATACAGTTTATAAAAGAAGTTAAAATGCATTAAGTATTGTTTTTATAAAAATACATGGCTTGCATTTTTTTAAATTTACTGTGCTTATATGAAGTTTTCGTTAATTGTTTAACTACTTTTTTAATTAAACTAATACTACAAGTTTTGGCCTAATTTTCCATTAATTTTATGTATTTTTTATATAAAACTCTTAAAAAACACATAGTTTTTGTTGACCTCAATTACTGCTTATTATAAGAGAATATATATGTTTTGTCAATAAAAATGGAAACAAATATGCTCCCGCTATTTTCGTTGTGCAAATTAGCAAATCAACATAATAATATTTCATTCTTAAATAAAAACCGTTTTGATTGATAAATTTATAACTATTGCGATGTACCGGTATTTCGACATATTTTCCGCATTTTTTTGTAAACTGCCTTATATTCCCTGCTCAAATGCTTATTCATTATAGCTTTAATCGTCTGACGTTTGTTTTTCTGCCATTGTCCGATGTGCCCTGAAGTAAAATAAAGCGGCTGTTTTTTTGTTTATATACATGATTTTTTTAACAAAAAAGTCCGCCTACACAGGCAGACCTTTTTGTTTCAATGATTTTTTTGCTGTTTTTCTTTTGCATTTTTTATTGCTGCTCGTATGAAAAGATGCAATTATCTTTCACCAAGCTTCAGGTTTGGATTTGCATTAAGCTCAAGACCAGATATTCTGCCTTTGATGTACTCGTAGTATCCCGCCGAGGCAATCATTGCTGCGTTATCGGTGCAAAGCACAGGCGGCGGAACATTCAGCGAAAATCCGTTTTCGTCGCAAAGCTGTTTCATTTTTTCACGCAGTGCACTGTTTGAGGACACTCCTCCGGCCATAGCTACTTTCGACACATTTTTTTCCTTTGCCGCCCGTATGGTTTTTGCTGAAAGCACGTCCACAACCGCTTTTTGAAACGAAGCCGCCACATCGTCGGCATTTATTTTTTGCCCAAGCATGTTTTGTTTGTTAAGGTAATTAAGAACCGCCGATTTAAGGCCGCTGAAGCTGAAATCATAACTGTCATCCTCAAGAAACACATGCGGAAAATCAATGGCGTCGGCATTTCCGTGCTTTGCGGCCGCATCTATTTTCGGCCCCCCGGGATACCCCATTCCTATCGCGCGCGCAACCTTGTCATAAGCTTCGCCGGCTGCGTCGTCGCGCGTTCTTCCAAGTATTTCAAATTCGTCATAGTCCTTTACGTACAGCAGATGCGAGTGTCCTCCTGAAGCCACAAGCGCCACATACGGCGGCTCAAAATCAATATCCGCGATATAATTTGCGCTTATATGCCCCTCTATATGGTTTACGCCTACAAGCGGCTTATTTACCGCATACGCAAGCGCTTTCGCCTCAGAAAGCCCAACCAGCAGCGCGCCTACAAGCCCCGGGCCATAGGTTACAGCAATAGCGTCAATGCCGTTAAAATCCGTTTTTGCATCGCTTAATGCCTTGTCAATTACCCAGTCGATATTTTCGATATGCTTTCTTGAAGCAATTTCAGGCACAACTCCGCCGAAAAGCGTATGCAGTTCTATTTGTGACGAAATTACGTTGCTAAGCATATATCTTCCGTTTTTCACAACGGATGCCGCCGTTTCGTCACAGGAGCTTTCTATGCCCAATATATATATATCCTTCATTGTATCCTCCATGTCACTGTTCCTCAAAGAGAATTGTCTTTTTCATTCCGTCATAGCCAATAACCGTTTTGTCAAAAATACCCGAAGCATTTTTCAAAAACTCGGCAGGCTCCGAAAGCGACGGTGAAAAATGCGTAAGCCAAAGTTCTTTTACGTTTGCCTCTTTTGCCATTTTAGCCGCTTCCGAAAAAAGCATATGCTTGTTTTCAACAGCCTTCGGCTTTTTGTCGTTTTCTCCGTACATTCCCTCGCATACAAAGAGATCACTTTGTTCAGCCATTGCTGTAAGTGCCGCAAAAGGACGGCTGTCCGTACAGTAAGTAAGCTTTATGCCCTTCCTGTTAGCACCCATAACCATGTCAGACGTATAAGTTTTTCCATTAAAATCCACAGCTCCCTGCTTTTGAATCACAGACCATTTTTCCTTAGGCAGATTAAGCGCTTTTGCTTTTTCAACATCAAAGCGGCCGTTTCTTTTAACCTCAAAGCAATACGCCATACATCTTACAGAATGTTTACATCCTATGGCGGAAATGTTTATTCCGTCTATAGAAAACAAGCTTTTTTTTGTATCATCAAGTTCCGTATATATTATCTTAAACGGAAGCTCCTGTGTTATTCGCCTTAATCCTTCAACAGTAAAAATAAGCCCGCTTGGGCCGTAGAGCTTAAGATCCTCCGTCCGTCCGGCATTGGCAATCGCAAGCAGCATACCCGGAAGACCCGAAATATGATCGGCATGGTAATGGGTAAAAATTATGGCATCAATGTTTTTAAAGCCCCAGCCGATGTTTTTAAGCGACACCTGTGTACCCTCGCCACAGTCTGTGAGAATCATCTTCCCATTAAGCCTTAAAAGCATAGACGATAAAAATCTCTGCGGCATAGGCATCATTCCGCCGGTACCGACCAGACAAACATCAAGCATTACTGAAACCTCCATTTAACTTAAAAATACAGAAAAAGCCTGATTTTGATTTCCAAAATCAGGCTACACAACCTAGGGTAGCAGGATTTGAACCTGCGAATGACGGAATCAGAATCCGTTGCCTTACCGCTTGGCGATACCCCATTAAAAAGCGCGAAACGAGATTCGAACTCGCGGCCCTCGCCTTGGCAAGGCGATGCTCTACCTCTGAGCCATTCGCGCTCATTAAAAAAATGCAGTCGAGGGGACTTGAACCCCTACCCAGTTATCCCGGACTAGATCCTTAGTCTAGCGCGTATGCCAATTCCGCCACGACTGCACAGTAATCGCTGCACATGAAAGCTGTTCAGCGATAAATATATTATCACCTGAAAATAATTTTGTCAACAGTTTTTACATTACTTTTTATACTTTTGTCAAAATGAATGAAAACCGGCTCATAATTTGTTCCTGAATTTTAGTCTTTGCATCTGCATACATACAAAAATCCGCTTCTTACACTTACCGAAGCATTGTCTTGTGTCATAACGTTGCTTACGGCAATAAGTCTGCTTCCAATATGCATTTCGGCGTTATCAAGTGGATACTCAAGATTTTCACTTGTTACCCCTTCAACAGTCATGCTCATCGGTATTAACGACACTATATCTCCTTTTCTGCCATTTAAAACCACTCTGCTGTCGGTAAGTTCTATTTCATTATTTTCGTTTGCAAGCCGTGCTCTTATGCCTTTTTTCAAAAGCATGTATAAAAGCTGACAGTTTGCCATCGTATGATCGAGCCGTGAGCCAATGCCGCCAATAATCGTAATGTCGTCCGCTCCGGCCTCAATGGCCGCGTCAATGCCAAGTTCCATGTCAGTTTCGTCTTTTTTGCACGGATATGTCCTAAAGGCAATGTTTTCTCTTTTATAGTGTTCCAATATATCGCATTTTGCGGAATCGAAATCCCCTACTATTATATCCGGCTTTATTTTAAGTGCCATGCAGTGGCTCATTCCGTTGTCGCATGCAACAATATATGCGTTTTCAATGTATTTTTTACAAAAATCATAGTTCTTTATTTCAGCCGCACCAAATACTGCCGCTTTCATATTTCATACTCCTTAAATATATCAAGAAATTCCTTTACTGCATCTGCGGGATTTTCAGCCCCGAAAACAGCCGAGCCTGCAACTATGCTGTCAACGCCTGTTTCAAGCACTTGTCTGATGTTTTTAAGGCTTACTCCGCCGTCTATCTGAACGTCAAAACCAAGCCCGCGTTCTTTTCTTATCTTTATAAGCTCCGGTATTTTTGCCATTGCTTCCGGTATAAGCTTTTGTCCGCTGAATCCAGGATAAACAGTCATTACAAGCACCATTTCAACCTTGTCAAGCACACTTAAAACCGCGTCTGCCGGCGTATCCGGCTTTATTGTAACTCCGGCTTTGCAGCCAAGGGAATGTATCATATCCACTGTTTTTGAAAGCTCAGGACATGCTTCTTCGTGTACGTTCAATATGTCTGCACCGGCTTTTGCAAAATCCGCCAGATATTTCTCCGGGTTTTCTATCATCAGATGCACGTCAAAAACCATTTTGCTTACCGGCCGTATACATTTTATTACAGGTGCCCCAAACGATATATTCGGCACGAAATGTCCGTCCATAACATCCAGATGAAGATACTGTGAACCTGCGCATTCTATTGATTTTATTTCTTCGCTTAATTTTGAAAAATCTGCCGATAAAAGTGATGGTGAAAGTGTTCTCATTTTTAAATTCCTTTCATTTTATCTTTCGTCCAAAAGTTCCTCATATAATGTCTTGTAGCTTTCATATCTTTTTTCGTTTATGGCTTTTCCTATGTTTTCCTTTACACAGCAGTCCGGCTCCGAAATATGCCGGCAGCCTGTAAAACGGCACTTGTCTATAAAAGGCAGAAATTCCGGATAATAATACTGAAGCTCGTTTGGCTCAACACCATTTATGTAAAGCGACGTAAATCCGGGCGAATCCACAATAAAGCTTTTTGGCATTACCTCCATAAGCTCTGCATGGCGCGTGGTATGGCGTCCTCTTTCGATTTTTGCGCTTAAAACTCCGGTTTTTATGTCAAGAGTATCGTCAAGACTGTTTATAAAGCTGCTTTTGCCAACGCCGGAAGGCCCTGCCAAAACCGATATTTTGTTTTTTACGGTTTCAGCGGCCTTGTCGGTGTTTATATGCTTAGCGGCAGATATTTCAAGCACGTTAAAACCGGCATTTCTATAAATGTCAGCGTACCGCTTGTATTCTTCCGCCTCGTCAAGCTCAATTTTATTTATTATTATCGTTATCTCAAGCTTTGCCTGCTGGGCAAGAATAAGGAATCTGTCAAGCAGTCCGGGATTAAACTGCGGTTTTGTTGCCGCAAACACGATAAGCACCTGATCCACGTTTGCAACTTTCGGCCTTATCAGCTCATTTTTACGCTCATGTATCACATCAAGGCTGCCTTTTTTGTTTTCCTCGTCTAAAACGCTTATTTCAACATGATCTCCAACCATTGGTGTAATGTGCTCATTGCGGAATTTTCCCCTTGCATGACATTCATATAACCCGCCCTGTGCGGCAATGTAGTAAAATCCTCCTATGCCCTTTATTATCGTGCCTTCAAGCATTAATTGCCCTCCGAAAAGTCAACGTTTTTACTCCACTGGTATACGTTGTCGATATAAAGCTGTATTTCGGCTTTTCCGCTGCCCTTTATTGAAACGTTAAAAGGAAAAGCTGCCGCTGTTTTCGTATCGTTATATACCACCTTTACCGAATTTCCGTTTGTTATCTCAAGCATTTTTACCGATACCTTGCTTTCGTCGGCAAAAGAAGACGGTGCTTCTATAGTAAAACCAAGACTCTTTTCACTTTCGCCCGTAGTATTTGTTCCGTCTGTATTGCTGTTGTTTTTGGTATCTGTGGTCTTTTCCTCAGGCTTTGTGCCGCTTGAAACCACAAAATCTATTGTTGCTCCCTTATCCGCTTCTGTTCCGGAAGCAAGCGACTGTGAAACAACCTTATCCTTTGCCGCATCGGAATCCTGGGTGCTTATTGTGCCTAAAACAAGTCCTGCGGCTGTAACCTCACTCTTTACTGTAGAAATGTCTTTCCCCACAAACTGCGGTACGGCAATCTTTGTGTTTTCAGGCCCCTTGCTTACTACAAGTATTATTCTCTGTGAAGAATCTATGCTTGTTTTTGCGGCCGGGTTCTGTTCCATTACAACGTTCTCTTTAACGGTATCGCTGTTTTCATACTGTATTTCAGGTTTTGCCCCGCCCAATGACGTTATTTCGCTTACTGCCGTGTCTTTATCCTCGTTTACCACATCCGGCATTGAGAATGATTTTTTGCCCTTGCTTACCGCAACCTTTACTTCTGTTCCTTTGGCAACCTTTGTACCTTCGGCTGTTTCCTGTGAAATAACGGTTCCCTCGTTATAGTCGCTGTATTCCTTGTCTGTGCCGTCAATCTTAAGGCCAAGCTCGGTTGCCTTAGCCTGCGCGTCTGTCAGTGACATGCCTGTAAAGTTCGGCACTGTAACGTTGCTGTTTGTGGCAATAATTCCTCTGCCCGCAAAAAGCTTTGCGCCGAAAAAGCTTATAACGCCTATTATTATGAGAGCCGTTATTATTGCGGCGATTATTGTCTTTTTTTCTTTCTTGCGGTAAAACTCGTCATCGTCCTCGTAATTATTGCTGTAGTCAGCTTTCCTTGTGTTTGATTTTTTCTGGCGGTCGTTGCCGGCATAGTCGTACTTGTTCCTGCCATTTTTAACAACCCTCATATCGTCGCCGTCCTCCTGAGGTTCGTCGTAGTCATCGTCCTCATAATCGTCATCATTGCTTATCTTTATTGATTTATTATATTTTTCAAAAGCCGCCTGTGCTCCTGATAAGCCTTTTGACTGTTTGTTTCCCGGTATTTCTACTTTTATTTCTCCGTTTTCGCTGTTATCTGTATTTTGTGTTCCTTCAGCGGTCATATCATCGTCTTTTTGCGCTCCGTCAGCTTTTACCGCAGACGCGGCAACGGCTCCGGCAGCTCCGGCAACAGCCGCTTCAATTACATTGTCGGTGCTTTTGGCCTCTGTTTTTCTGTCTTCCTTTGCGTATACCATAGCTGCCTTAAGGTCTGAAAGCATGTCGTCTATGGTGTTGTATCTGTCGTCCTTCTTCTTTTCTGTAGCCTTTTTAACTATGGCTATCATAACATCGCTTACGGACGGATTAAACTGTCTTATATCCGGAAGATCGCTGTTTATGTGCTTAAGCGCAATGGCTACCGAATTGTTTCCGTCAAAAGGCACGTGTCCGGTAAGCATTTCGTATATCGTTATGCCAAGGGAATATATGTCGCTCTTTTCGTCAACATATCCGCCTCTTGCCTGTTCAGGAGAAAAATAGTATACAGAACCAACGGCATTTGCCGTAACGGTAGCCGTTGATACATCGGCCGAACGAGCTATGCCAAAATCCGTTATCTTTATTGTTCCGTCCACGCTTATGAGAATATTCTGCGGCTTTATATCTCTGTGTATAACGCCGTTTTTATGCGCATGCGAAAGAGCCGCGGCCATCTGTACTGCAATGCTTAACGTAAGTTTTTCGTCAAACGGGCCGTTTTCCTGAATCACATGCTTAAGCGAATCGCCATGGATATATTCCATTACTATGTAATATACACCGTTGTCCTCGCCGGCATCGTATACGCTTTGAATGTTTGGATGTGAAAGTCTTGCGGCCGAGCGTGCTTCCGTGTCAAAACGATTTTTAAAACTCGCCTCGCCTGTAAACTCGTCTTTCATAACCTTTATGGTTACGTTTCTTTCAAGCTTCATATCATGGCCTCTGTATACCACAGCCATTCCGCCTGTACCTATTTTTTCCTGTATCTCATATCGTCCGCCAAGTATAGTACCGATATTAACAGTCATGATTTCACCTCAAATCTATAATTATGGCAGAAATATTGTCATTTCCGCCGTTTTCATTGGCCTTGTCTATAAGTATGTCAAGCATTTCTTCGGCAGTCATGCCGGATGTAAGCACGCCTGATATTGCTTTGTCATCAAGCATGGTGGTAAGCCCATCCGAACATAAAAGCAGTATGTCGCCTATGTAAAGCCGTTCTATAACGGTGTCTATGTTTATATTT